>Ga0196905_1000276_pt1 | contig 20553 bp, 26 predicted proteins | sample CB_VirMetaG_3_FD_169098 | JGI IMG/M metagenome (GOLD analysis project Ga0196905, IMG submission 169098) | Freshwater to marine saline gradient viral communities from Chesapeake Bay - CB_1508_1S Viral MetaG (v3) (version 3) | ecosystem: Environmental > Aquatic > Marine > Coastal | place: USA... | reverse complement strand
ACCTTGGTACAGAAACTCTCCAGTTTGTTTCTGCCGGGGATCTGCATTCCATCACCTTTACCTTTTCTGTCTACTCAATTGTTGGTAATCCTACAATAATTGATCTTAAGCTTTATGGTTCTTCTGATGGCAGTACCTATGCCACACTTCTTGGAGAAACTACGGTATCCCTTGCAAAGGGTACTGGTCAGGTTATCACAGAGTCTTCCTTGTTCGCCGTCACTTCTAACATGGCCACACACGGGGCAAGGGTAGCCCTCAAGACAAACACAGGCACAGCCAATATCATCAACATTGGTCTTATCTCTGCCCGGGTACATAAGGCTAGATAGGGGTAATTATAATGGCAACAGTTAAAATGACACTTCTGGAAGTTGTTCAGGATGTGCTGAATGACTTGGACTCTGATGAAGTCAACTCTATTTCTGATACAGTAGAAGCAACCCAGATTGCCAACATCTGTAGGAGTGTGTACTATGATGTGATTACAACTGTCGATCTCCCTGAACATATGGAGTTGATGACAGTCTCCGGTCTGTCCAACTCCTCGCGTCCCAATTATATGGATGCGGAGTCTGTAACAGAAATAAAAGAGTTGAGGTACAATGTATCAGAGACTGTTGGGGAACTTGAGTATAAACTTATCGATTATGTTTCACCGGATGAATTTATACAGAACATTGTCTCAAGGGATACCTCTGCGTCCGAAGTAATCATTGTCACGGACCCTACGTCCGGTATCTCCCTACCGATTCTGAATGACAAGATGCCTGATTATTACACATCTTTCGATGACAGGTATCTTTGTTTCGATTCGTATGATTCGTCTGTTGATACAACGCTACAGACAAACAAGACTATGGTGCTAGGGGTAAAGATCCCGACATTCACACTGACAGACTCGGAAGTGCCTGACATTGATGACACGATCTTCCCCTACTACCTTGCAGAAGTAAAGTCCCGGGCCTTCTCTTTGTTCAAAGGTGGTCCTGATTTGAAGGTAGAACAGTTTGCCAGAAAGCACAGATACTTCCAGAGAAACAATCGCTGGAAAACTGGAGAAAAGAGAATACTCAATGACTATGGAAGACACAGATAAGGAAATTATCGTAGAAGAAAACCCTGAGGGTACACTGATGAGTGTCACCTCCCCTAAGAGAAAAGCCAAGTACATCATCTACAAGCCCGAAGATGGGTATGGGATGTTCAAGATCAAGCAAGACAATGGTGGTGAGGTTGCTGAAGAACTTTCCGGGTCTTATACATCAAGAAAGACAGCCTTGAAGACACTCCAGTTTTATCTTGATCATACCAAGGAAACCAAACAGGCCAAGTGGGACAGGATGTTTGGGGAAGAAAAGGCTCCTCCTCTGAAGACTAAAAAGAATAAGGAAGTAAAGGTTGCCACAGCAAGTTAATCTAAAGCCTGTTAACACCTTCAACAAGGGACTTATCACTGAAGCAACGGTGATGACGTTCCCTGAGGGTGCTTCTTCAGATGAACTTAACTGTGACTTGTTGAAGAACGGGGCCAGACAGAGGCGTAGGGGTATCCAGTTTGAAGAAAACTACCAGAAGAGTTCCTTTACCGTAAACTCTGGAGACTATGTACACAGAGAGACATGGCAGAATGTGTCTGGTATTGGTGGTAAGGAGTTTCTTGTCCTTCAGGTAAATGACAAGATATACTTTTATGATAAGAGTACCAATCCTGTCTCCGCTTCTGAAAGACCTTTTAGCATTGACCTTGGTGATTTTTCTGCTAGTAATTCATTCTCTGTAAGTGAAACACCCATTAGCTGTTCTTCTATCACAGGTTACCTTGTCATTGTTTCTGCCGCAATAAACCCTATTGTTGTGCAGTATTTTTCTTCTTCAGATTCAATTTCTGTTGAACCTATCACTATCAAGATCAGAGACTTTGAATATCTTGGTATGTCTTCAAACATTGTGTCTGTGTCTAGGACAAGTAATGTTGTTTCCATTACAACCAATACTTCTCACGAACTAACAACAGGAGATACAGTCCAGATTGACTGTTCTCTTGGTGAGTTTAACGGTACATTTGCAGTCACAGGTATTCCAACATCAACAAGATTTACATACTCTTTGACTGGATCTGACCTTGGCACAACATCAGCCACAGGTTTTGTGTACGAGTCTTACTGGGATACCAATACAGAAAAGTTTCCGACAAAAATTACCCGGAACTATCAGTATGACCTGTACAACATGGGTTGGGCTGAGACAGGTACTTTTGGTAACCGGAATAATCTGTATACTTACTGGAGATCAAATGCCAACGGATTGAATAGAAATGATTATCCTCCAAGAAATAAACCTTGGTGGGTTGGGCGTATTTCTTCTTCAAACTATTTTGATTATTCTCAGTTTATCAACGTAAAGCAAGGCTCTACTCTTGCTCCTAATGGCCGGTATATCCTTGACTTCTTCAATCAAAACAGAAGTGGAGCTACCACAGGTGCTGCCCCGGGTTCTATCTCAGGTCTTACTACCATTGTAGAAGAAGCCCGATTTAATTCCACAGAAGCTTATGCTGGACGGGTATGGTATGCTGGTCTTGACTCTGCAAAGAACGGTGGTAAGGTTTTCTTTTCCAGAGTGATTGAAGACAAGCAGGACTTTGGTAACTGTTATCAGAAAGCTGATCCTACCGCAGAAGATACTCCGGGTCTTGTAGACTCTGACGGTGGTTATCTTGTCATTCCCGATGCCAGTAACATTCAAGCCTTGTATAGCACAGGCTCAGTCCTGTATGCCTTGGCCAGTAATGGCGTATGGATTATTGGTGGTGTGGATCAGGTCTTCAAAGCCACAGAGTACTATGTCAGCAGACTGTCAAACTTTGGTATTGTGGATAAGAAGACACTGGTGGATGTTTCCGGTACTCCGATTTATTGGGGTGTGTCCGGTATCTATGCCATCACAACAGAACTTGATAAACCTTCAGTACAGAATATCTCTGAACCTATCAAGACTTTTTATGACAGTATAAGTAATGATACAAAAAAAGAATCATCAGCAGTATACGACAGGTTGAATAACAGAATTTACTGGATATACCCAACAGAAGACGAAACAACAGACCATAAGAAAAACAAGATACTTATCTTGGACATGAGCCTTCAGGCATACTTCCCATGGGAGGTATCTGATCTTTCAGGGTCTAGTGTCTATATGCTTGAGTCTTTTTATCTGTCTGGTCTTGGTTCTGCACCAGTTGATTTTAATGTACTGGCAGGAGCGGATCAAGTTATAGACTCAAGTTCAGATACTGTTATTCAGACAATTACAACTTCTTCGTCTATTCAGACAGAAATCAAGTTTATTGTCAAGACAGATGATGACAAGATAACATTTGCAGAGTTCAGAAACAGAGACTTCCTTGACTGGGAGTCTGCTGATTATTCGTCGTATGCCGAGACAGGATATGACTTTATGGGTTCTGCCACGATCAAGAAGAACACCCCCTACATCACCTCATACCTGAAAAGAACAGAAGAAAAATTTGTGGTGTCTGGAGGTGGGTACGAGGCTGACTATCCTTCTGGATGTATTCTTACAACCAAGTGGGATCTGTCAGGGGATAACTCAAGGTGGAGTACCCCTAGTCAGATATACAGAATAATAAACTATCCTACGGTTAACCCAAACGATTTGACATTTACTTATCCATATGATACAATTGTTTGCAGGACAAAAGTCAGAGGCAAAGGCAGGGTAATGCGTATGCGTTTTGAATCTGAGACTGGCAAGGATTTTTATCTTATTGGATGGGAAATTGTAAGTGGGACAAATCCAAGATACTGACGTAGGAAGAAATACTGACGTCAGTATAAGGTACATCAAAGAAGAAGACTACGAAGATATCGTAAGACTATCCAGAGTTCCTGTCAAGGCTGCTGTACCTGACAAAGAGTTTGAGGAAGACCGGATAGAAGCCCTGTTCAGGGAAGCCCTCAGGAATGACAAGGCAACAGGTATTGTCTTGGTCATTTGTGGAAAGGTAAGAGGATACATCTTTGGCTACCTTACCCCGCATTACTTTCACTATTCAATGATGGCATACTGTATGTCTATCTATGTAGAAGAGGAGTACAGGAAGTACGGACTTGAGATGCTGAAGGCATTTGAAGCATGGGGTAAATACAAGAAAGCAGACATACTTTCTGTATCCACATTCACAAACCTTAGTCCAAACAACTTAGGCAAATTGTACAAGAGACTTGGATACTCTGAAAAAGAAGTAATTTATTGGAAGGATCTTTAATGAACAGGAGTGAATCCTAATGGCACAGGCAGCAGGAGCGGTGATTGGTATTGGTGCAAGTCTGTTTGGGATGTACTCTCAGAGACAGGCTATGCAGGAACAGCAGAGGGCTATGAGGGAACAGCGCCGGATGCAGAGGGCTGCTGATGAGAGGGAACGTAGACAGCTTCTGAGACAACAGGCTATTGCCTCAGGGCAAACAGTAAATGTGGCTTCACAGATTGGTGGTCTTGGAAGTACAGGACTTACCGGGGGTCTGAGCGGTCTTCAGAATCAGGTCTTGTCTACTCTTGGATTCCAAGGGATGACCAGAAGATCTGTTGAAAGACAGCAGGGATTCCTTAATCAGGCTGCTCAGTATCAGACTCAGGCTGGTATTGCACAGGGTATTGCTTCTATTGGACCAGAGCTTGGCACTCTTGGCTCTGGTCTTTACAATACTGGTATGCAGACACTTGGCCGTATGGCTAACCCGATACAGTCTAGCGGGTTTGGTATGAGGTATGTTTAATGTCTCTTTTTCCTGAAGATCAATCTTTTGAGGTAGTAGAAAGTCTTTTCCCCAGTGAGGAAGAGATTACCCAAGAGATTGAAAAGAGCAAGAAGTACAAGCTTTCTCTTGCAGAGAGGTATGCACAGCATAATAATATTCCTGTTGATGAGGCTTTGATTGCTGTTGAGGAAGGCAAGTACTATGATATCTTCAAGGAAAAGGAACAACCTGATCTGGTTGAAAGAGCTTATGCAGAAAGCTTTTCTCCTGAGACTTTCAAGGAAACTCTTGAGACATACCAACGTAACACACAGTATGTTCAGAGCGCACAAGAAAGCAAGGATGTCATAGAAAACATCGTTGTGGATGTATTCAATCCTGATGTGGATCAGACAGCCTTGACTATGGCTATCCTTTCTGAAGAGTTCAAGGCTGCTGCCCCAGATGAATCAGTGCTTGGGTATGTCGGTTCTTTTCTTGGCATGATTGCCAGAGAAGCAACAGTAGGTGTACCTGAAAACTTCTTTGGTGTTACAGAAACAAGTGTAGGAGACTGGAAAGGTAAGTCTCAGCTTGGCAGAGAACAGTATCTTGAAATCTTTCTTGAGCCTGATCTGAACAAGAAAAGAATGCTGGCCAGAAAGTTTGCCAAACAAGCCAAGGATCTTGGTGTTTTTGGTGATAACTCCTTGTTGTACTGGTCTAGGTACAATACCATTGCCAGCATGGGTACATCAGAGAATGAAGGACTTTGGCTGGCTGTTGATGTGGCTGGTTTTATCCCTGTTGGTAAGGTCCTTGGTCTTGGCAAAGGTGTTGCAAGTACATCAGGTACAACAGCAAAGCTTGCCTTGGCTACGGATGCTGCACAGGTAGCAGAGGCCACAGGAGGCAAGGCAGCGGCTAATCAGGTTGTAGACAATGCCCTAAGTACTGGACAGACTTCTGTTAACCTTGCCATTCAGACAGCCCCTAGCAGTTCTGCTGTGGGGTCTAATGGTCTTGGAGCAACCCTTAAGCCTACCTTAGCCAATGAGGTCACGAACGATTACTTTGAGAAGATTGCCACGGCTTATCGTGGTATTTATTCTCCTGAAATGCTTCAGGCTGCAAAGACAAGATACAAGAACTATCTTGAGAAGAAAACCAAGTTTCATGTCTTGGACATTCAGGAAAAAGACTTGGGTCTGGATAACTTTGCTGTGAAGGTCACCCTTGGCAGAGAAGATGGTGTTCCTTTCAAGGACTGGGCCAATGCTCAAAAGTTTGCCAAGCCTTTTGGTGGCAAGGTAGAACCGTATGGTATCAATGCCAAGGGTGACAAGCCTGAGGGATATGTTGTTACCTTTGAAAGAAACCTTGGCATGAAGGGACTGGCAAGTCCTACTCAAGTTTCAGAGCTTAGGTCTTCTTTGTTTGATTTTCTTGCCTCTCCTGAGATTACTTCTTCAGACAGACTTAACACTGTTTTGAAAAGAGGTCTTCAGCAGATTGGTTACATCGAAGCTGAAATTGTTACTCAGCATAACAACCTTTTGAAGAAAGTTTCTAGGGCTGACAAAAGAGGTCTTGATCAGGTTATTTCCAAGATCAAGGTAGAAGACAGTGACTGGTACGATCTTGGAACATTCAAGGATATCTATCGTAGACAGACAGGGAGAGAAGCCACACAAGAAGTTCAAGATGCTTATGTCTCTACCTATAAGCTTTCTGAAGCAGCCAAATGGCTTGATGCTGACAAGGTTTTGAAGAGAACATCTGGTGAGCGATATGGTCAGTTCATGGGTACTGGTGATGGTATCAACTATTACCGTATGAAAAGACTTGATGATGTTGGTAACCTTCCTGCTGGTAAAGATTATCCTCAAAACTTTGTACTTGATCTTAGCACTGGTAAGGTTATTGACAGAAAAACTTTGTTTGAACTTAAGAAGACAAAGAAGCAGAATAACCTGTATCAAATTGTGGATGTAGACAATGCTCCGGTTATTGATGGCAAGAAGGTTCTGTATGCCACAGGCTCTCTGAAGTCTTCAAGACCTGTTACTTTGTCTGATGTTGTACCTCGTATTGCTGGTGGTTATAGAGATACAGGAAACATACACGGTTATCTTGCATCCAAGAGGATCAGAACGGATCTGTCGGGTAATGTCCTTAACCTTACACCCAATATTGTGTTTGTTGGTAGAACAGCCAAAGAGCTTGCCGATGCTGCCAAAGACATCAAGTCTTCGATGAAAGCTTTGTCTGATTTCAAGGCAGGGACTATCTCAAAGTCTGCGGCTGATGATCTTATCAAGGCTAACAACGGATTCAATCCTAACATTGAAGATGTCGGGATGTTTGAGAAGTATCTGGAAAAGTCTGGTATTGAGAATGATGTAGATATTGTTACCAAGGACGCAGAGCTTCCTGCTGTAGGTGTTGGTCAGTTTGAAAATTACAGACTTGGTAAGTTTACCACATACGAAGAACTCTATGCCAAGGGTAGGCTGGAGAACGAGGTTATTTATGGTTATGGAAGTGGCAAGTTTAAGCATATTGATCCTCTTGTATCTGTGGAAAGAGACTTTGCCAAGGGTATTAACTACATGGCTGAAAGGGAGTACTCTTACAAAGCCATTGAAGGTTTCCTGAAGGGTGCCAAGGCTAACAATGCCATAACAAACGCAGACCAGATCAAGAATCTGCCTTTTATCCAGCAGCTTAGACAAGCCAAGTTTGCAAATAGCAAGACTGGTGAACTCTTCAGAACAGAAAGAAGAGTCATCATGAACAGGCTTAATGAGACAAACGAGTTTGCCCAAGCTTGGGAAAGAAGGATGCAGGGCTTTGGTGAGTTTATCTTTGAAAAGACCAAAGGCAGGGTAGATGTTATTGACAGGATGAGCTTCAGACCTGATGTGGCTCTGAGATCTTTTGCTTTTGACCTTAAAATGGGTATGTTTAATCCAGACCAGTACCTTGTCCAAGGTTCTGCTGCCTTGTCTATCATGGCCATTGCCCCGGTGCATGGACTTAAAGCTGCTGCTGCGTATCTTCCAATGCGTATCGCCATGATTAACAGGAACCCTGAGGTTCTGAAAGCTTTGTACAAAAGATCCAGTACCTTTATTGGTATGCCTGAAAAGGACTTTCTTGAAGTCGTGGACTATATGCACAAGTCTGGACGATTTCAGGTCAATCAGAATATCTCCGAGATTAACTCTACTTATGACATGACCCGTGGTGTGATCAGAAACATCAGGGAAACTGGACGTATGTTCTTCAACGAAGGTGACAGAGTTGGCCGACTGATGGCTACGAATGTTGGTTATCGTGAGTTTAGAAGAGCTTATCCTACTCTGGATATTACCACAGAGTCAGGGTACAGGATCATGGATGAGTTCATTACCAAGAGAGCAGACACTCTTACTCTGAATATGACAAGGGCTTCTGCTGCTTCTTGGCAACAGGGTTTCTTGTCTCTGCCTACACAGTGGCTTGGCTATCAGGCAAAGCTGATGGAGAATATCTTCTTTGGCAGAAACCTTACTGGCAAGGAAAGAGCAAGGCTTGGTCTTAGTCAGCTTGTTTTCTTTGGTGCTGCGGGTGTTCCGTTTGCAAGTTGGGGTGTTAATGCCTTTGTCGATCAGACATCAGAAGGTATCAATAAAGACTTGTATACAACTTTAAGGTATGGCCTTCTTGATGGTATTCTGTCTAATATCCTTGGTGTGGATACTGCTGTTGGTGGCCGTCTGGGTACAGGTGATGGTCTTAATCAACTTTATGATGATGTAATGGATAAAAACTTTGCAGAGCTTATTGGTGGTCCTGCCGGATCTATTGCGTTTGATTCTGGAATGGGTGCTTTTGGTCTTTTTTCTTCTATCTTTACATCAGACATAACTCTTCAGCAGTATGACCTTAACAAGGTAGCAAGAAATGTTTCTACTTGGAACAAAGTAACTCAGGCTTATTACCTGATGTTGACAGGAGAGTTTGTAAACAAGAAAGGTCAGGTACTGGCCGAGGGTATGAATCCTTGGAATGCTCTTTGGAATACATTGGGTATTCCTTTCCAAGAGGTTGAGATGTACTACGATCTTAAGCAAGCCTTGTTTGCTGAAAAGGACATGATTGCCAAGGTTACAGACAGGGTGAGAGAGCTTACCAGACTGAAGGGCAGATACATGCAAGAGAATGACTACAAGGCTGCTGAAGATATCAGAGATGAAATTATGTCTCTTTTGGCCCCGCTAAACTTCAGTCAGCAGAAAGATGTTATCACGCGTAGTCGTGAAAGCTGGAAGTCTCTTGGTGAGATTGCAATTGAACAAGACGCATTGACTGTCAAGCAAGGTCTGTCAAGACAGTATCAGAAGCTAAATGAACAGGAGTAAACCGTATGGCTGAACTTTTTAAACCAGAAGTAAGAGACATGGGTGGTAGTAATGTCACTGCCTATACTCCTCCTAGTATGGATTACTCTGGTTTTATTTCTAATGTTGGACAGATCTTCAGAGAATCTTTGGAGGAAAAGGAAGTAAAGGGTCCTACAGAAGCTGAAAGAAAGATGGAGGCTTTGAGGACTGTCTCTGCCAACATGATGAAGATTGATCAGATCGAAGATCCTACAAGAAAGGCTGTGGCCTTTAAGGCACTACAGCAGAATGCTTATCGTGAGTATCCTGTGTATGTGGATGACCTTAACAAGTTCTTTGGTGAAGTATCCGGTGAAATTTACCCTGCCACAGGTATGTCGCTTGAGGATATACAAAAAAGTAATATGTTAGAGTGGGCGCAGAAGAGTGAAGCTGGTAAACTGGCTGTTGCTGAAGCAATGATTCAGGCTTCTGGTGATGTTGAGACTCAGCAGAATATGATCTTTGCTGCTTACACCAAACAGAAGCAGTTGGAATATGAAATTGATGTAAGAAAGAAAAGATTTGAAGACAACAAAGAAAGGTTTGAATTAGAACTTAGACCTTTACTACAGCAAGATGTAGACAGCGTATATCAAAGCATGTTTGATGAAAAGAAGATTAGTCTTATTCTTCAGTCAGCAGAAGAAAGTGGAGCTACTCCTACACAGTTTTTGATTGATGCTGTTAAAACACAAAGAGCAACACTACTTTCTAAGATTACCAATGATATCAACAAGAGTGGTATTGATCCCACAACAGTTAAGCCTGAGACTTTTATGACTCAATTTGATGCTTTGATTTCTAATCTTGAAAACTATTCTACTCAGTGGAATAGAGAGCTAAACAACAAAACAAAAGAAGATCAGGCAAAGGTAATTGCTAATACTGGTAATTTGGCTACACGCCTTATTGCTACTGGACAGATGGACCCAACTATGGCTACTTATATTTTGAATAAAAGTCCAGAAGTGTTGGAAGAGGTTCTTGCTATTGCTCAGTACAAGGTGGGACCTTTCAGTGTAAATGGTACAGCACCTCAAGCAATAGGTCCTGACACATCTCCGGGTACTCCGACAGACTCTGCTTCAGAAGTAGCTAATAGATACGATTCTGTGTTTAGCCGCGAGGCATTGATTACTACTTTCAATGCAAAGCCAGCATGGTCTGCTGTTGTAAAGGATAGTTTGGATACTACACAACAGTATAAACTTGAAGGTGAAAGCCCTGAGTTTATGGAAGCTACCTATAATTCTCTTACTTCCATGTTTATGGTTTCTCTTCCTGAGTTTGATACTGGTGGTCAGTCTATTAAGCCGACTAACATCAAGAAGCTTTTGTCTGACAAGACATTTATGATTGCAGAAAACATGGCAAAGACCATGCCTGACAAGGGCATGGGTATGTTTAACGTGATTAACACATACTCAAAAAGATCTGCACAGGTTCTTACCACTACTTTGCGTAATCAGTTTGAAGAAATAAAACAGACTGAATACCAACCTTTCAAGATTGAAGTTGATGAATTTGGTAACCTTGAACTTGTGGTAAATCCTGTTGCCATGAGGCTTGACAATAATCTTAAGAAAGCTATGGGTGCTTATAGGTATGAGACAAGAGGCCGTACAGGAAAGGTTAGAATTGAACAGGCTCCTACGGAACTTAATCCTAGAAGAATCTTGGATAACTATGTCACACTTCTTCAGGGTAATAACCAAAAGATTATCCTTGATACAATCGAATCCTTGAATGTTCTGGCAAGGACAAGCCGTAAGATCCCTGATAATGTCAAGCAGGGTAAGGATGCTCTTACGATTATTCGCCAGAACCTTGAGACTGAGGGTTAATAAATGGCTTTGCTAAAACCTGAAGTATCTGATGTAAATGTGGATGCTACTGTACAGGCCCCTGCTGCTACAGTAAATCCTCAGGATATCTACAATCTTGGTACTTCTGTCAAGGCTTTGCTTGATACCTTTACCAAGAAAGAAAAACCAAAGGTAGATCCTGAGACAAAGGATTTGATTGGAGAGCCTGTGATTACCCCGGCTGTGGATGGATCTGGGTTGTCTCCACAAGCCCAAGGCTTTCTTGATGCCATTGCCAGTGCAGAAGGTACAGGTGGGGATTACAATATCATTGTAGGTGGTCAGAAGTTTGAAGGTCTGGAGCATCCTAACATTGTAGGAGTTGTGACAAAGGCTGGACCTAGCACAGCCGCTGGTAAGTACCAGATTACAAATGAAACATGGCAGTACCTCAAGAAAAACTATCCTGATCTTGGAGACTTTAGTCCTCAGAATCAGGATAAGGCTGCGTTTTATCTGGCCAAGGAAAGATATAAACAGAATACCAAAGGCAGGGATCTTGAGGCAGACCTTGCTGCTGGTAATACCCAGTTTCTGAGAGAGGCTCTTCAGAAAACATGGACAGGTATTGTAATTGACAAAAACTTTGAAAAAACAGTCAGTAATAATATTCGGTCTAGGTCTACCACAGTCCTCAAGCCTGTCGGTTTTACCACAATCAAGTACACAAACCAAGAGGTTATCAGAAACAAACCTGTTACATTTGAGCTTGAGGCCAAGCTTGATATGGCCGTTTCGACTGTCTTGGGTACAGGGTACACTGTAGAAGTTTACTCTGGTGGTCAGGAAGGTGAAAAAAAGACTGGCACAGAAAGACATGATGTAGACAAGGATGGTCTTGGTCTTGCTGCTGATGTAAAGATTTATAATCCTGAGGGTAAACAAGTCAAGGACAGAAAAACTTTGGATAAGCTCAGAGATTACTGGATTCAAAACGATTTTGGATCAGTTGGTACATACATGGGAGAGGCTGGTATACACTTTGATGTATGGACCAAAGATAAACTCAAGCCGGGAATGGCTTCTACTTGGACTTATTAAGGAGTAAATCATGGCAATTAAATATAGAGGTGAAAAGTTTGCAGGGTATAACAAACCCAAACGTACACCCAATGCCAGCAAGTCTCATAAAGTATAGGGGTATCAATAATGGCGCTGACAAGTAAAGGTAAAAAGGTACTTCGTGCAATGAAGAAGTACTACAAAGACGAAGATAAAGCTGAGTCTGTCTTCTATGCCATGAAGAAGAAGGGTAAACTTTCAGGGACAGAAGAGATAGATAATAATCTGGGTAAGTGGAAACCTAAAGGCAAGAAACCAAAGGGTAAGAAATGATTGTTTATTTTCTTGTTGGTTTACCCGGATCAGGTAATAATTATTGGAGTTAATGATGGCAATTGAATACAGAGGTGAGAAGTTTGCAGGGTATAACAAACCCAAGCGTACACCCAATGCCAGCAAGTCTCATGCTGTACTGGCAAAGGAAGGTTCAAAGGTAAAGCTTATCAGGTTTGGTCAGCAGGGAGTGTCTGGTTCTCCTAAGAAAGCTGGTGAGTCTGAGTCCTATCGTAAGCGTAGGGAATCCTTTAAGGCCAGACATGCCAAGAACATCTCCAAGGGTAAGATGTCTGCGGCTTACTGGGCGGATAAGGTCAAATGGTAAAAAAAGTTAAGAGCAAAGTAAACGAAGCTGGTAACTATACCAAACCAGAACTTCGTAAAAGACTCTTTAACAAGATCAAAGGATCTGCTATAATGGGTACAAAGGCTGGACAATGGTCAGCCCGTAAGGCTCAACTTCTTGCCAAGGAATACAAGAAAGCTGGAGGTGGTTACAAGTGAAGAAGCCCCAGAAAGATCTTGTTAATTGGACAAAACAAAAGTGGAGAACAAAGTCTGGTAAACCTTCTTCAAAAACTGGAGAAAGATATCTACCAGAAAAAGCAATAAAAGCTCTTACACCTTCAGAGTATGCTGCTACTACAGCAGCTAAAAGAAAGGGGAAAACTCAACATGTACGCCAGCCAAAGGCAATCGCCAAGAAAGTAGCTAAGTACAGATGATGAAAACAACTAACACTGGTGATTTAAGAAGGAGTTCAGTTATGCCGGGTAAGGGTCAGATCTATAAGAAGCCTATGAAGAAGATGAATGAAATGAAGAAGCCCATGAAAAAGGCTATGAAGAAGAAAGGAAAGTAACATGGCAAACTTTATATACCCCGGGTCTAATCGTAGCATTCGCTATCGTGATCCTAATACCAAGGTTGATCTTGAACAGTATCCAAACAGAACAGAAAAAGTTAACCAACTGCAAATTGTCAATAGAAAAGAAAAAGGCAATCAACAGCAGCGCGTTAATCGTGAGGGTAAGGGAGACCAACCGCAGCGCGTTAATCGTGAGGGTAAGGGAAACCCTGTTCGCGGTGCAAAGATTCCCAAACCTAAGCTAAAGCCTGTTAATCCTAATGCCTCTAAGAAGAAGGTAGAGAAGCGCAAGTCTACGGCAAGACCTCCCAAGGCCCCTGCATTCAAAGGTAACTGGGTTGGTGCTGCCCCTACTGAGATGCAGAAGAGAGGCGGTAGAAAAATTAAAAGGCCCAATCTCTTGAGCCTCTTGAGGGGTAAGAAGTAATCTACGTCAGAATACGTACATCCTGTTCATCAACCTGTCCTTGGCTACTTCAAGAAGAACATAAACTTCCTCTGGAGTAAAGTCTTCAGACCAAGAGATCTTGAATGAATCTCCGTGCCAGCCAATCAGGATGATGTTATCGTAGTTATCAATCCCTTCTTTTAGCAAATCATTTGCTGTAACCCCCGGGTCTTCCGGGGGTTTTTCTTTTGTGACAAGCTTGAATACCTTTGGCTCTTCTGTCATTACGTAAGATCCACAATCTCACAGGAGCCAGCAGTACAGGCAACAGTCTGGCTTGCTTTTGTCGTGTCTTCTTTCTCATAGTCAGACAACCGGGACCAGTCAATAGTCTCAGGCATCTTGGCAAGAAGACTATCGTACTCTTCCTTGGAACAGTCCTCATATGGGGCTTGCTTGTAGATATGATCTGAATGGGGGAGGAAGCTAAGACCAGAAGCAATGTTGAAGTTCCAGTAAAGCCATGCACCTACATCAACCCATTCGTCTGCCTTGACAGAGACAGTGATAGAAGGCTTATGCTCACACCAGAACTCGGCATAGATCTTCCAGAGATTGAGATGATCCTCTGCGCTAAGATCATGACGAGTAACAGCACCATCAGGAGCCTTGACAGGGAAGGAGAACACAGTCGTATGGTCAGGCTTCATGATGTCAGGCTCATTAGGAATACCCATGTCCTTCATGAACTGGGTGATAGGGTCCTTGTTGTCTCCCCTTACTCTACGGATGTAGTAGATGTTATGCCGGGGATGGATACCAGAAGCAGAGTCAACAAGCTGAGACACTGTACCACTGGGCTTGACACAGGTGATAGCAGCAGACTCAGGGATACCCAACAGTCCAGCCCATTCCTTGTTCGTCTTGATAGCTGCTTCCTTTAGGGCAGTTAGTGCAGCCGGAAGATTACCCAAAGGGTTCTGTCCATTAAGAACATCATGGTCCATGATACCTGTCAAGGAGACACCCAGAAGGCGTTCCTCTTCAGTGTTCTTGGTCCAGATCTTCCTGAGGTACGGGAAGTGAGTATACGTTGCCTGAACAGTGCCAAGAATAGTGGCAAGCTTGACCTTACGTTCAATATCAACAAGGCTGTCTTCAGCCCTGACAACTACCTCGGTAAGATTACAGAACTGGTACGGCCTAAGGATAATCTCTGAGCAAGGATTGGTCCCGAACTCATGCTCAGGATCTCTTCTGCCGTTCTTTGCCGTATGTTTCTGTGCTGCCACCCGGCTGAACATCCCACGTTCACCAGTACCAGAGTCAACCAGACTGGCCCACTCATGAAGGAATGTACTGGCATCAGGCTTTTCGGTATAGGCAACAGAGTTGTTGGCCAAGGACCTCTGGGGATTAGTCTCCCAGAACTGACCAGTCTTGGCATGACGCATCCGGTCATCGCTAAGGTTAGACAAGGAGATCATTGCAGAGCGACGAACACCCCCAACAACAACAACCTCACCGATCTTGCACATGATGTCATGGCATTCAAGTGAGTTGAGCTTACGCCCAGAAGCTCCACGGAAGACAGACACAACAAACCTGAAGAGCTGGTCCAAAGGCTCAGGTCCAGAAGCACGGCCACCAAAGACCTTCAGTCTGGAACCAGCAGGGCGGATCTTGGACATATCCCACTTGGGAATCTCACCAGAGTAGAGGAGAGAGATAAGCTGGCGAAGAGCCTTGGCCCAACCTTCCTTGCTATCAGACACAGAGATTACAGTCTGTGAATCAAACATCTTCTCAGGGATCTCAGGGAGCTTGGAAACGTACTGACGTTCGACACTGAAGCCTACACCAGTACCGCACATCAGGATAAACATGGCCTCATCAAAGGACTTCATGTCATCCACAGGAAGGTAAGAACAGTTGTAGGCACAGGTGTTATCCCTGTCCAGAGCCTTGCCAGCAGTCATCATGGCACGCATACTGGGCATGATCTCAAGGTTGAGGATAGCATTTTTGATAGCCTTGAAAGTCTCTACGTCATGTAGCTTAGGGGCAACAACATTGTCCATGAACCTGTCAACAGTTTCTTCCCAAGACTCCCTACGGTTCTCTTCTTCAATCCATCTGGAATACCTAGACTTATGGATGAAAGCCTGATAGTCAGTTGGCAGAGTCATCATATTCGTATACATCTTTGATCCTCAATTTCTTTCTGGTATATACTTTATCTGATTCTTTTATACGTTGCCTGTACTTGTCTTCAGCCAACTCCCTTGCATACGGGTTTCTGTTCTTAGGTTTCTTCTGAAAGGTTTTCTTTCTCCAGCCCATTGTCGATCTCTTTAAGTTTATCCAGTTGAGCCAAGATGATGTCTTCAAACCTATCATAGAACTCTTCAGGGTCCAAGTCAAGAGCTTCCACAAGCTCAGTCAAAGAGAACCTGTCAAGGATGAGTTGCTTAAGTTCGAACGACATCGTAACCTCGTCTACTTAAACTCATCTTTGATCCTGTCCAGACTGATCCACTCATGATCATACATCCCTTGACTAACCCCTCTCTTTACCACAACTCCAGACCACCACATCTTATTGGCCTGTCCTGCATACTCATGCACCCTGTCTACATAACATCCGACGACAAGTCCAAGAAGTCTTCGTCCATCAGGTCCAGTCCTCTCGCAGAAATCTCTAGTGTGAGTGTGACCCTGCGTGGCAGATACAAATTGTTTTGTAAGGAGGGTGTACGCCTGATGTTCACCGCTTGTAGCTCTACCCATAACCCCCGTTGGGAAATAGTGCGCGTAATATACACCGTCCACTTCAACAGGTTCCAGAAAAGGGTAAGCCTCCCACCCAAAGTCCTTGTATTGTAGATCTTCAACTGAGATGGTTCCATCCAAGACTGCATCTTTCTGGATAGCCTTTTCAATACGGGCATAGTCATGGTTCCCTGTTGTCATGATGAACCGTGGGAGCTTTTTCTTGGCCTCACGAATAGGGCGGAACATCATCTCCTGTGCAAGACATGATGCTTCGATATCCTTCCTGTATCTCCTGCCCTCAAAGCCCTTGGTCCCACGGTCATAGGAACACAGGCTAGGCATGTCAGCCCAGTCACCAATACAGACTACTGTATCAGGCTTGACACTGGCAATCAGTTTACCAAGAAGGGTAAACCGGGACAGATCCTCATCAGGACTGGCATGTGGATCTGGGATTACCAGATGGGTTTTAGTCATCAAGGTCCTCTTCACTGATAAGACCAACAAGCAAACAAAGATCTATCTCTGTATTTTCAAGAGCCTCAATCCAATCATCATGATCATATACTGTACCATCATCGTTTTTGATTTCAAAATACAGTCTGACCAAGGCACGGAGTTCTTCATACATAATCTTGTAGTCTGTCTGATAGTCTGTCATTTCTTACCTCGCTTGATTACAGTCACAGTCACATCACAAACACCTGAACAACCGATCTTCCTTGCTGCCGCTTCTGACAAGTCAATGGTCCTGCCCTTTATAAAGGGACCCCTGTCATTAATCCTGACAACGACAGACTTGCCCCGATAAGTAACCCTAACGATAGTCCCAAAAGGAAGGGTACGGTGAGCAGCAGTAAGAGCATTACGATTGAATCTTTCTCCATTGGCAGTCAACCTTCCATGAAAACCGGGACCATACCATGACGCTACATCTGCATTGGCTGGTACTGTGAGCATCAGGAAAACTGGTGCCCAGTGCAGGAATCGAACCCGCAATTGATGATTACAAATCAACTGTTATCTCCATTTAACTAACTGGGCTGGCCTACCCGAGAGGACTCGAACCTCTAACCTAGTGCTTAGAAGGCACTTGCTACTGTCCAGTTGAGCTACGGGTAGTACGCCTTTACGGCTGTTAATATTCTTTTGGGATGAACTTGATAGATCCTATCTGTTTATTGTACCATAGTCTACCGTTGATGTCAGATTCTGTCAACACATTATGCTTGTGCTGTAGATTAGCCTCGGCATATACCAGACCTCCTCTTGTTTTATACAGACCAAGGATAGTAAACCTGAAGTTATTCTTCTTGAAGTTCTTGATATCCTGATTTAATTCAACAGAAGAACTTGTGTATGTCTTCCAATCTGTTTCCTTATGCTTCTTCTTTTTACGATAGGAATGGAACTGTTTCTTCCCGATATACTTTTTACCATTGATAAGACAATGGATAAGATAGACAAACCCAAAGTATTCATCTGGGTTTATCTTTACCTTGGAGATCCAGTGTCCATACTTATACATCAACTTCCATGACTTCAGGTTCTTTCTCTACATGTGTCATCCAGACAGGGCCAGTGGAGTAGATAAACTTCCTCAGGCCAACATCCTTCCAGCATTCTACCTTGAAGGGACAGTAAGAACAACCCGGAGGAAGCTTAAGATTACCGGACTTACCCATAGGTTCAGGACTGAAGCACCGGGGAGGTGGTTCCTTCTGAAGGACCACTTCCTTGATGTGATCAATCCTTTCCTTGATACCAACCCGGTCTGTGTCTTCAAGAGGCATGACAGTGATGTATCCATTCTGTTTGTCAACAGCAACGTAAGCACCATCAGTCATCTTGGTTCCTTGAAGATACCCAGACAACTGAGGGATATATGCAAAGGGATCATCTTCTTTCAGGGTGCCATCTCTGAACTTCTTAAATGAGTGCGGAGATGTAGACTTTACATCAACCAACACACCGTCAATGACAGCATCAATATGACCAATGATACCGTTAACATCAACCTCACGCTGCCTGTCTGAGACAGAATGACCTGAGACTTCTGCCAGAAGAAGTACAACCTCTTCAATAATATCTCCGTAAAGAAACTTAAGATAGGTAGGTCCATTGAACTCTTCCTTCTTGACATAGGGGTTGCACTCATACCACAACATCCTGTCAGGTTTGCCTACGTTAGACATCCTAAGGGTACGTCTGTCTTCCTTGGGCTTGAGCCTGTCATACATCAGACTGGCCAGCCTTTGGCCAAACATCTGACAAGCCTCAAAGGTATCCTGTTCAGTCCCTTCCTCAAGCAGACGATAGATATCTTTGACCAGTGTATTGATTGAACTCACCTGTTATCTCCATCACCTTGAATCTTTCCTTCTGCCTTCCTTTTGCCCAACTTCTCAAGGTTATGTTCGGCAATGGCAGACAAAGGGAAGCCGTGATAGTTGGCCAGACAAGCCAGATACCAGAGTACATCACCTAGTTCAGCAAAGATCTTTTCCTTGAACAACGGGGTGTACTCACCAAAGAACTCATCAGGTTCCTGACTCCAGTACCTTGGATCTTGACGGGCAATCTTCTGCATCAAAGACATAACCTCGCCCACCTCTGCTGCAAGGCCATAGGTCAGATGCTCTTCTGTGTTTACCAACAGAGTATCCAGTGCCTTGTTCTGGTAGTCATCAAGGTCCATCATCAAGCTCCATAATAAGTCTGTTCAAGTACCACTGGGCTTTCTTAAGATCTTCCAGAGGCTTCTTCTTGTACCTCCAACGGTGGAGATACTTCTTGGTGTTACCCTCAAGAAACCCAAGGTAGGTTTCAAAAGGCATGTTATCCTTGAGGTAGTCGATACATTCAACCTTGCCTGAACGATAGTGGGAGGGGGACTCCACAGAATCCCCCTTGGTTTCTTCTACCAACTCTTTCCATTCAACAGGTTTATAGTACATGTCATAGTCTGTGTCTTCTTGAATAGAATAGTAGTCTGGTGTTGGCTCTCCCATTTAAGCCTCAATCTCAAAGGTCATGTCCTTCTTCTTCAGATCCTCGGAAGGAGGGAAAGGATCAGCAGACTCTTCAAGAGCATCAGCAAAGTCACCGGAAGGCTTTGAGAACTCGACAAGTTCAATGACCTTCAGGGTTCCGAACTTCTTCTTCTTGTTGTCCTCATCCCAGTCAATCATCTTGCCAAGCTTGATAACCTTGCCATACTTGGGTGTGTCGTAAGAGCGCCAGTACACAATACACTCAGAGCCATTACCAATCAACGCCTTGGTCCTCTTACCAGCCTGATCAATGATGACCATCTCAGACTCAAAGCCCTTGAGATCAACCACAGGATTGCGAAGGGTGATATACTTCCCCCCGTCATTGATCCGCTCCTTCCCGTCCTTGATCTTCTTGTCAAGGCGAAGCTCAATCAACTTCTTCTCAATCTCAGGGGTGACTGCAAGGTTAACCTCATAGTTCCCGAACTGAGAAGGTTCCTGAACATGGGCGAAGTAAACCTTGGTGTGGAACTCACCAGTCACAGTCTTCGTAGCAGTAGCCATTTGTTGGTTCTCCAGTTAACGATAGTCTATAGTGTATAGTTATTCCAGACAGATGTCAATGGGTTTCTGCCCAGTTCTTTCCTGTCTTGTATTCACCATCAAGAGGACAGTTAAGCTTGAAGTACTTGCCTGTATCTCTGATAGCCTGTACCTGTAGTTTGCCCAGATCCTCTGCCCTAGCCTCCTCTACTTCTGTTTGCCATTCGTCATGTACCCAGACCACCTGACAAAAGTTGATCTTCTGCTTCTTGGCTTGGGTATACCAAAGATAGTTTGCCATACGCATGATCACAGTCTCACCACCTTGGAGGTAGACAGACAGAGACTTATGCTCAGACTCTATCTTGATCCTTCTGCCGTCAAGACCGACAAGGTAACCTCTCTGTGCAGCCATGCCAGCCTTCCTCTTCAGTTCTTTTAATGCAGGAATAGACCTGAGAAAGTTGTCCATTGCTTGCTCTGCCTGTCGGACAGTACAGCCCAGTATCTGTGCCACCTTGGCCTGACCAGCCCCAAGAAGCCAAGCATAAATAAAGGTCTTGGCTGTTGGTCTGTCCTTGCAGAAC
>Ga0196905_1000275_pt1 | contig 20569 bp, 23 predicted proteins | sample CB_VirMetaG_3_FD_169098 | JGI IMG/M metagenome (GOLD analysis project Ga0196905, IMG submission 169098) | Freshwater to marine saline gradient viral communities from Chesapeake Bay - CB_1508_1S Viral MetaG (v3) (version 3) | ecosystem: Environmental > Aquatic > Marine > Coastal | place: USA... | reverse complement strand
GTGTTGAAGACGCGAAAGCTGGTCTTTACGATATCGCTAGTTAAAAAAAACTAGCATTTTTATTTTTTTCATATTATTCCTAGGCCATCTATGTCCCAAACCAAAAATAAAATTAATAAAACTTCAAATATTGTAGATGATACAATTTATTTATTTGATTATAAAAATTATTGGATAGAAAATACAGCACAAGGACATTTGATAAAAATTTGTCATGGTGCTAATGATAGAGTTTTAGAAATTGACTGCAGGTGGGATAAAAGAAAAAGAGATAAAAGTGGGAGAGTTGTAAATGACATTCGTGTGGAAACATCCAAAGTATTACGAAGAACTAAAAAAACTTAAAGAACAGCAAGCTGACGAAAATAATCAGGACTCGGAGAACAGTAAGGACACGGAACCTGAGAGCCCTCAGGAGTAATAATTGTTTTTATATTCTTACAAGGTAAGCAGCTAAGTTTATTCCTTGGCTTCTCCCCAGGATCGTCCAAGTGCGATATCAACTTTGGAAGGTACTTTGAGATCTTCGATTGCATTTTCCATTATCTCCTTTACAGCTTTTATATCAGATTCTTCATTAATTGAAAAACATAATTCATCATGGATTTGTAATAGTGGTTTATAACCTGCCTTGTAACAATCAATCATAGCTTGTTTTGTTTGATCTGCAGCTGATCCTTGGATTAATCTATTCAAAGCCTTGTAAGTAAAGGCTCTTCTGATGTTATTGCCATAAATTGCTTTAGCCTCCTCATATTGCATAGCTTTGTTCATTCCGAAGGTAGATGGCTCCCACATGTCAAATCGGCATTTACGACCCCTTATCGTGCGAATAAACCCATATTTTGAGGCAGAGCTAGACACATCTGTAGCTAATTTCTTAACAAATGGTACTCTATCACCATATTGCCTTAATAAAGCTTCAGCTTTATCCTTAGAAATACCCAACTCCTGGCCTAATTTATTTTTACCCATACCATAAAATAATCCTAAATTAATAGTTTTAGCTTGAGATCTAGTAATTCCTGCCATATCTGCCACAATTTGATGGAAGTCCGCAGATTCATTTTTATAAGCTTCAATAAACTCTGCTGCACCCTCGAAATGATCGTTCACGGATGCAGCATAGTGTGCAACAAGCCTAGGCTCTTGTTGTGAGTAGTCGAAACTACCCCATTGTCTACCTTCTTCTGGTAAAAACAAACTTCTAATTTTATCTCCATATTCTTTGTTTCGTGCAGGAATCTGTTGCAAGTTTGGGTTTGAATATGATAAACGTCCACTTACAGTTCCACCTTGGTCAGATCGTAACTGATTTATTTCGGAATGTATTCTACCTTTGTGAACATATCTTTGAATGGAGTCTATGAATGTTGAATGAAATTTATTTATTTCTCTTGCTTCTCTTATTAGTTGCGCTATCGGGTTATCACAGTTCACTAGCCAGTTTTGGGTAAAGCTTGGTTCTTCGGTTTTCGCTGTCCGTGGATAATCCACACCGATACGGTCAAACACTTGCGCTACCGAACGTGCTGCCCAAATATCTACATCTAAAGTTGTCTCTTTTTTTATTTTATATAACACTTCAGATTCTTTTTTCTTAAATTCTTTTTTTAATATTTCTGCCTTTTCTTCATCTACTCTAATTCCAGTTCTTCTTGTTTCTATTAATATAGGGAGCAGCTCCATCTCCATCTCCCACACATCATGTAAACTTTGTTTAGTAATTTCTGTTTTAAATCTTTCCCATAATCTTAAAGTTAAACCTGCATCTTGTTCAGCATAATAACCTACATAGCCTGCAGGGAGTCTCCATAAATCTGCTTTAGGATCGATACCCCATTCTTTCGCTTTTTCATTTAAGAATGTTTCGTTTTTAATTTCTCCTAAATAATCTTTAGCACATGCGTTCAGACTAAAACTAAATCTGTTTTCATTAATTAGAGCAGCAGCAATCATGGTATCAACAATCTTACCTCTGATTTCAAATCCATTTACTAATAACCAACCCACATCATAAGAAGCATTATGAAATACTTTAGTTGCAGGAAGTCTTAAAATATCTTGCATCCATGCCGTTGTAATTGCAGAGTCCATATTACCCCCTGCGTCATGAGCTATTGGAAAATACCATTGTTGACCAAGAGCTGCTACTGCAAACCCTACGATATGACCATCAAAGGTTGCCCAACCTGCGCCTTTACTTTTAATGTTTGGATCCTTAGTTTCTAAGTCGATTGCTATTTCAGTTGCTTTGGATAAGTCTGGGTATTCTGATGGACAAATCCAATCACTGTCATTGTATATAAAATTTAATTGATGAGTCATTAGTTTTTTAATTTTGAGTTAAATCCATTTTTTTTAATGTTTGTAAGTGCATTATCCCAAGGCATATCTACCAGAAATATATAACAATCTGCACAATAGTAAATTTTTTCATGAATAATAACTGCTTTATCTAAGTTACATTCTTCACAAATAATTGGTTCAAATAACTTATTTCTTTTTTTGATTTGGCTCATCTTGTATCTTTAATATTTCTAATTGACAATAATGTATTATTTTTTGTAAATCTTCTATACCATTTTTGTAAGGATATCTAAGCACATATTTAATTACATTACCTTGAAAAAAAGATAAATCATTTTTAGATATAAATTCGTAAGGTTGTATCTTAAAAAATTTATAGTGACTCCCCCCTACCTGCTTATCTTGAGGAAATGCATCCTCAAACATTGTTTTATTTACCATAAGTTGCCTCATATTGTTTAAAGTATTTTCCTAATGGAAAATTATATTGATGATAGGTGCCCAGCAGATGGAGTGTTTGTTTAGATCTGGTGGCTCCTGTATACCAAACTCTAAGTTCTTTTACCTTATCTGCTAAATTTTTTTTATCAAAATGTGATGGAAAGTTACATTTGCTCGCCAGGACAACATTATCCGCTTCTCCACCTTTTACTTGATGAATTGTATCTATAATTATTTTTGGAGGTTGTGTTAGATCTACACCTTCTGCCATTAATTTTTGAAAATATTGTTTATCTTTATCTTTAAACTTTCTCTTAAATACTTGATTCCATGGTCCTTTTTCATCTCGCATACCACATCTTAAGTGCAGCTCATCAAAGTTAAATACTTGATTAGCATGAGCAAAGCTCCACTTCTTACTGTCCGTTGACCGGTAGCCGTGATCTATGTTCAATAAATACTCATACATGGTGCAAGCTTCCTCTCTAGTGATGCTGCCACCTTCACATATTTTTTCCCAATGTTGAATCGCATAATATTGATTAGGGTCAAATGATTTATTATTTTTTTGATCTTGATAATATAAACCTAAATCTCGTGCCTCCTGCTGCAGCTCTTTCTTTACATCATTAATTCTAGCTAAGACCATCCAGTCTCCTTCTAAATCCCAAGGCACTTTTTTTAAACCGTTCCACCTGTAAATGGCACCTTCTTTACCATTAGATAAGAATTCTTTTTCGACTCGGTTATCACCCATACTCTGTAATAAAGTATTTGAGAAGAAATGTACATTTTTATTTAATCGTACTGATTTCTTTAACACTAAAGATTTACCAGGAAACTCTTGAAACAAAGTTACATCAGCGCCATTCCATTCATAAATTGCTTGGTCATCATCACCCGCAAGATAAACTCGATCAACAGCTTTTGCTAATTTAACAACCAAGTCCCATTGCAAAGGTGTTAGATCTTGAGCTTCATCAACCATTAATACTTTAAAAGGTATCGACAAACCTTCATCAATAAACTTTTGCACCATATCGGTAAAATCTAATCTGTCCGGTGTCCGTTGGCCGTTCTCCATTTCCATTGTTTTAAATTGTTCGTATCCTGCAATAATGGATTTGAATTGCTGTAACCTTACGGCTTTTCTAGATTGCTGTTTATACAACCACACTGGATCCACTTTCATGTTTCTAGCTCTGTCGTAAATTTGTAACGACCAATTGTTATAAACCTTTTGATCGTCATGACCTTCTTTGTAATTAACTTTTACAGTTCCATACTGCGTGTGAAACATCAGTAGGTCTGCTTTAGGATCTAATACGGGAATCTCAGCAAACTGTTGTCTTGCCAGAGAATGTAATGTTCTAAAATATTTAAAATCATCTTCGTCATATTCTTTAAATCTTTTTCTAACTCTAGCTACACATTCATTTACAGCTTTGTTAGTAAATGAGATATAACAGATTTCATCTGGGCTGTAACCTTGTTTTAGATATCGTTGTACCCTTTTTAAAAGGTTCTCGGTCTTACCTGTTCCTGGTGGCCCAAAGATTTTAATTGTCTTCCCACGCAGCTTTTGCTTTAACGAATTTGACATCTTTATTTTTATGCTCTGTTTGTTTAGGCAATGCTACTACCCAATGCCTGCTGCTAATGTTTTGAAATTTCTTTTTAGGTATTGCTCCACCTGTTTCTAAAAATCTCGTACATTCTTTTTCGTTCCAATTATAACCCATTTTTTTCATAAAGGATCTGAAGGTTTCTAGCTTAAACCTCATCTCATTTTCATCTCTCCAGATGTTACCTGATTCGATTTGATCAAATTCTGTAGTATCTTCCACATCTTCTAAGAACCTAGTCATTCTAGAATTAAACACATCATCCATTTCCTCACCTTCATCAAAACCTTCCATGTCTTGTTTGTTTTGAATGAGTTCATCAAGCCAATCACGATAAGGGTCTGGATCTCTTTTAGTAGGCTTCAAAGGTCGCCATACAATATCATAATTTAATAAAGCTTCTCCCAACAACTGTTGTTGGTATAATTGTTTTGTAGATAGTCGAATAGATTTACCTTGAATAGGAAGTATCCAATAAGGTTCTGGATAAGAGTTTACCTTTAATAGTTTACCAACTTCAGGTAATGCTTCATTAGCACCAATACCAAACTTTCTTTTTATACAAGTGCTTGACACACAATGCATTCGTGCAATTGATGTTTTACATTTGTAGGCATAGTCTTTGTTCTCTACACCTTTAAAAATATTATTTAACTCCTGCGGGTGTAAGGGTTCACTACAAACCTTAGTCATCATGTTACGTGTCCAATCTTGATACATAACAGCATCTGGATTAATTTTTTTTGCTAATACTGCTACGTTAAACATAGCATCATTACGACCTTCACCTTTTTGAACTCTATTTTTCATAAAGTTAATTACACAAGGTGGGTAGTCTTTAGTTTCATCGTCTTGAAATATTTTTAATTTTTTAAACTCTGCAGGTTTTAATCTATACTCAGAGACAAATTTAAATAAATTTTCTAACTTAATTGAATTACCATCATTGTCCATTGCAACTCTGGTAGTCATGTGTGCCTTTTGATAAGGTAAGTTTACAAAGTTACCTTTTCTTTTTTGATCCCAATCTTCAGGAGTTAAATCAACTTCATCTTGTGCAGGATAAATATCCGTAGTCGAATCATTTACACCTAAGTCCGATGCAATCTCAATTAACTTCCTACGCATCGCTCCTGCAGGAACTACACCATCAATGAATAAAATTAAATGGAGTCCGTTGGATTTTGATCGGAACGGGATGAGTGGGTACTTCCTTTTCCGTATAACTGATATAACTTCTTTATGTTGTATATTGTAGCGATCAACATCAATGACCCCCCAACTACATGTATTATCATCTCTGATAGGAACACTTCCATAATATTTTTCTCCTTTTAAATGTTGTAACCAATGTTCTTTAGTCATTGGTTTAGGTTCCACCCAATGTCTAAATTCTTGCTTACCATCACGGCCACGAGTTTGACCTAATGGTTGCGAAGCACCAAAATATGTAGAAGAGCCCTGGAAGAGTTCTACAAACTCTTCCAAGGTGTTGTCAAGTATATCCATATTAGAATGGTGTTTTTTCTGACTGTTGTTCTTCGTTGTTGTGGGTTGCTCTCACAGCACCTTTTTTGCATGACTCATAAAAGTCAAAAGCTGCTTTGATTGTTTCTTCGCTCTCCACTTGTCCTATATGCTCGATCTCCCAACCATACCAAGAACCTAAATTGTTCTTTTCAAGAACAGTTTTAAGTAGGTACTCTTGAGTAAATGGTGCAGGTCTAAAGAAACCTTTACCATCTTTTCTCTTTTGTCTGAGAGACATCATCATAGAATTCCACTTCTTAGATTTTTTTCTTTGAGTGGATTTCATTGTGAGCAATGCCGTAGAAGATTTATCAGGTTCCACCACCATAATGTAATGTGAAGCTGTTTCCTCTACATAGTTACCATTTTCAAGTCTATCTTTACCTTTTTCGTCTCTAGTAGTTTTAGACATGATATCCGAATCAGCAGGATAAACATTTACAGGAGCAACTGCACCCTTATCTCTATCCTTCCATTCGATGTACTCGAGTTTATAGAAACATGGTATTACACGTATACCTTCTGCTCCATTATATAACTCGTTGGTCACAGTGTTGTAGATCATTCCTGGTCTAGCTTCCGCTATATATTGACTATCACCTTGTGTGACTTGTGGTGAAAGTTGTCCAAGAACTTTAAGAAATGGTAACGCTAAACTATTTGAGTCTACGTTATCAAATCCTTCATCAGCGAATTGCTCTATATTAATAGATGCAACTGCGCCTGCTTGTTGTTTAATCGCTACTTCGTTCGATTGTCCGTCTTTTAACTTCATATTGTTACCTATTATTTGTTAGTTATTTTTGTTTTATTTGCGATGTATACACCGAACAAATCAAATGGCAATTCTTTACCAGTTTCAACTTGTTCTTTAACAAAAGCTTTAAGTGTCATCGGTTCAACTTTTTCTTTTTTATTATAGTTAAACCCATGTTCCTCACAGACTCTTATTAATTCTGAGACTTGGTTGTCTTGACCTCTATTGAAAGAAGCAGTGACAGTGTTCTTGATTAAATCTTCGAACCCTTTACTTCTTAACCAACCGAAGGCTTCCTCAACTCTTGATTCAGGAATTTTTGCTGCATAGAATGGTTTTACTTCTACAGTAGATCCATCAGCTAACTTCAGCAAAGATACACCAGCTTCCTGCATCATCTCTGGAATGATTCGCTCTTCTAAATCACGACTTTTATGTTTTAAAAGAGATAATTTTTCTTCTTCTTCTTCAATCTTTTTATTAAGATCTTTAAGCTCATTACATTTAGCAGAGATAGATTTTACACTATCTTGACTAATGTCAATGTTCGACATTTTTTCTATATCCATATTTCCTCCTGTTGGTCTCTTAAATTATTCGTTTGACGTTTGCAACAAAAAAATATAATTAAATTTTAAGATGTGGAAATACCCCTATAAGACTACCCCATATGAGCATCAAAGAAATGCTCTAAATGAATCCGCTGAAAAAACGCAGTGGGCTTATTTCATGGAGATGGGTACAGGAAAAACAAAAGTAACTATAGATAATATGGCTTATCTTTTTCTACAAAGAAAAATAATGGCCGCCTTAGTCATTGCACCCAAATCAGTTTATACAAACTGGGAGAGTGAAATAGAAACTCACATGCCTGATGTAATTAAATATAAAACTTACAAATGGAATATTGATAAACCAAAAGATTATCATGCATTATCACAACTTAAAGACTTAAAAATATTTTTAATTAATGTTGAAGCATTATCTACAAAAAGAGGGTTTGATGCTTGTGTAGATTATCTTAGAGGAAATAAATTAAATTTTGTAGTATTGGATGAATCAACCACAATAAAAAACAGATCAGCAAAAAGAACAAAAAACATTTTAGCACTACAAAGGCTATCTCATATGAGGCGTATATTAACAGGATCGCCAATAACAAAATCTCCATTGGACCTATATACACAATGCCAATTTTTAAGTCCAGAACTATTAGGTTTTAGTAGTTATCTTGCTTTTAGGAATAGATACGCTGAAATGACTGACATACCAGTTGGTTCTGGTCGTTTTATAAGTGTACCTAAATATTATAAACGCCTGGAGGAGTTAGAACAGAAGTTAAAACAATTTGCAACAAGGATCCGTAAAGACCAATGCTTAGATTTAAAACCTAAAGTTAGACAAAAAAGATACATAGAATTAGAAGGTGAATCTAAAAAAATTTATGAAAAATTAAGAACTAATGCCTTAGCTATTGTTGAAGATAGTACAATATCATTTTCCAATAAACTTACAGAAATTATTAAACTCCACCAGGTGTGTAATGGATTTACTAAAAATGATGATGGCGAAATTCTTACTTTACATAAATCTAAAATAAATGCTTTAGATGAAATACTAGAAGAAACAGATGGTAAAGTAATTGTATGGGCTAATTATTTATATAACATTCATGAAATTATTAAATTCTTAGAAGACAAATATGGCAAAGAATCAGTAGTTAGTATATATGGAGACATAGATGTACAAAAAAGAAAAGAAGCTGTGGATAGGATTCAAACTGATTCTAAAACAAGATTTCTTGTTGGTAATCCTACTACTGGTGGTTTTGGTCTTACCCTTACTGCTGTTAACACTGTAATTTATTATTCTAATAATTATAACTTAGAAGTTAGAATGCAATCTGAAGATCGTGCGCATCGTATGGGACAGAAGGGTACTGTTGTTTATATTGATATAGTTGCTAAAGGTACTCTTGATGAAGCTATTATGAAGTCTTTAACTAGCAAAGGTCAGATAGCAGCTAAGACTTTAGGTGAAGAAGATTTAAGATCCTGGTTGTTGTAACTTATTAAATTGTTCAACTCTTTCTAAAAACTTATCTCCATATTCTTTTAATTGAGGCTCTGTAAGTTTGAATTCTTGATATTGAAGGTCTCTGGTACAAATAGCTATTACCCCCTGCTCTATGGGGCCATAATTCGCAGTATGGGCTAAATAATAGGCACCCAACTGAAGTTTATAGTCTTCTACCCATTCTTCTTTTTTTGGCCTATTTGATTGTTTCCAGTCAATAATACTAGGCTTACCATAAGCAACTGCAGTCAAATCACAAGTTCCTGCATATTTATTTTGATATTCTAGACTTATTTCATTGCCCCATACTTCATCTATTTTAATATTATCTAGTATAGTTTTAGCCATCATTCTAGGTTTGGTTCCCTCTTCCATAGCGTTGTAGTAGCCTTGACCATTTAAAGTATATTCTAGTACCTGGTGCATTTCAGTTCCGATGGTACTAGCTTGTCTCATAATTCTATCAGCTTCTGCATCTCCAACTTTTCTTCTCCAGTTATCTAAAAAAGCTCTATCCTTAGTTGCACTAAGAATGGTAGTTACACTTGGTACTTTAATATTATCTACCAAGTATTTTCTACCTGTTGTATCTGAAAATCTATTATAATGTTTGTAGGGATATTTTTTTACTAACTTCATTAGAAGTTAATACTTAAAAATGTTGTGAAAGTACAGCTAAAAGTATAGCACCTAATCCACCAATAATCCATTTTTCTAATCTCATAATTCTATTTTCCATTCTTTCAATTCTTTCGAATGTTTGTTTCTGCATGATTCGACAGATCTTCTCATGATATTCAATTCTGTCCATTGCAGTTTTTCTAGGCATTATAGCATCCCCTTATAATAATTACTTAAACCACCTGTTTTAAATGTACGTGATTTAACATCTTTCATATTTTTTGTAGGTAATAAACAATGATCGCCCCTGCAATGATTAGGACCAAAAACTTTTTTATATAATTTGTTTCCTATATTATAATCTTTTTGTGATACTGTTACTGTTTTTAAAATTCTTCCACCTTTTTGACTTTTGTCCCTAGCATTAGAAAAATATTTAGCTTCATTTTTGTCTGGGCTAAACCATCTACCTTGGTACTTTTTACTTTTTTTAGGATAATAAAGATTACCCCCTTTAGCACCTTCTAAATTTTTAGCTTTAGTCTCACCTCTATATAATTTAATTAATTTTTTTCCACCTTTAAATACAAATTTTAATGCACTCATTATACTGTCCCTTGTCTTCTAGCAGCAATCAATGCGCTGGTTGGATCGTTAGGGAATAATGCTTGTACTTGTTCCGGTGTCACTTGTCCGGTAGCCGGTGCCCCTTGTACCATAGGTTGTGGTTGTACTGGGCTTTCAAATTCTAAGTCTTCCATAACAGATGTTTTTTCTACTTCTTCAATAGGAGCTTCTTCTTGATTAACCATTGCTTCATTACCTGTAGCTGCTCTTAACATATTAACTGAATTATTATCTTGTTCTAAATTTCCAGATGAACCAGAGAAGTCATCAGCAAATAATGTTTCATAAGTTTGTTTTGGAATAGTTTTTTCATTGTATATAGGTGCAGGCACTAATGCATCTAACTGTAATAATCTTTCTGTAATTTCATCAGGGCTTACATCTTTAGGATTAATTCTAGGAACATCTGCATCACTTTCATTTAAATAATTCATTAATCTTGCAAACGCTTCTCTCTTTTGTGTTAAACCTAATCTAGCAACAACTCCTGGCTTTTGTAAAATGTTAGCTGCTGTTTGAATATCTCTACCTTTAAAATATCTTCGACCAATACCAAGAACTCCTGGTACACCATCTCCAACTTTTTTACCCATTAACAATGCAATTTGTTCTTCAGGATTTAATGCATCATTCCAAGCTCTCATAGCAATTGGATCCGTTAATATTTGACCTGCACGTCTACCAAGTAATACAAATAAAGCAGGTGCAAAAGGATTTACTGCAGCAGAACCTCCAAGAACTACCGCTCCTGCAAATGAATTTAAGCCACCTAATTGTAATCTTCTTTGCATGAAAGTAGATGTATCTGCAATAGGTGTGTCAGAAACAGCTTTCATGTAAGTTAAGAATTTTTCAAATTCTTTAGCTTGGCCTCTACCACCTAGGATAGTAATTAATTTTTCTTTAGCCACATCATCAGTTGGATCTGCTATACCCAATTCTCTTAAAAACTTGTTAATGTTAAATCCAGATGTGTCTTTAGGACTAAATTTAATTTTAGTTGCATCAAATACGCTGTTACCTAATTGTACTTTCTTAATATCAAAATCTAAAAACTCTCCTCTTTGAGCCATAGCTTCCATAACATCAACTGTTCCATTAACACCTGATCTAACTGTAGCGTCATTCATGATTTCATCAATCATAGTTCTTCCTGCTGGAGATGCCGCAGAATCAAAACCTCTATAGAAAGAATTAAACATCCATCTAGCTTTAGCAGCATTATATAATGCTTCACCACCACCTTTAGTAATACCAATTTCTCTTCCAGTTTTTTTAGATACTATTTTATCTGCACCTAATATTTGTCTAAATTGTTTAATTGCAGTTGCATCACCTCTTGTAAATACATCATTAGCTAAATCATTAAAGAATCTTTGTGCTTTCTTTTGTTCAATACCACCAATTCCTGCTAATGCTTTGTTTGTAAATGTAGTAGAATCATATCCTTTAAATACTCTTGTAATACCTGCTCTTTGATAAAAATTCATTAAAGTAGAGAATGTATCGTTAGCTCTGTATAACTGATCTTTTAATTGTTCTGATTGTTTTAAAATTAAATTTAAATCAGCATCTGCTGCAGCTTTACCTGCAGTTTTAGCTAAGTTATCATAAGCTTCTTTGAATGCAGCATCTTTCATAAATGTTTCTTTAGTAATTGCACCACCAAAACTATTTAAATCATTTTCCAAAGCTTCTCTTATAGACCATAAAGTCGGTCTAATGTTTTGATAAGTTGTAGATGAGATAGCATTATTCATAGTTTCCATTAAGCCTTTGTATTGAAGTGGAGTAATAGTATCTTCTAATTGATTAGCATATCTAAAGAATGTAGCTAATGGATCTCCAGTGCCTCGTAATTTTTCTAATTCTTTTAAATTAATAGGACCTAATTTATCTTCTGCATATGCTCTTATTCCTGGATACTGCATAGCAAGTTCATCCACATATTCTGCCGCCATCTTTCTTACATGTGTGGTTGGAATAACTTTTGGATTTTTTATAGTGTTTGCTAATGCTTCAAATCCTTTGTAGCTCGCATTTATTAAATTTGAGTTTTCTATAAATGCTTGTTCTGCTTGTTTCCATACTGTTGCAGATAACATTCCAGTTTTAATTAAAGGTCCATAATTTAATACAGATGTATTTAAATATTCTCTTCCTGCTCTTTGTTCTGCACCTTGTAAAGCTTCTTTACCAATACCATTAATGAATGGCATAATACCAACAACTTTAAAAAATTTATTTGCAAAACCACCAAGTAATCCTGTGCCTTCTTGCGCAGTCATTACTAACGGTAGTGGTAATCCTTTATCTCTTGCAATACCTACTAGTTCTTTTGCATTTTTAGATTTAGCACCAATTGCAGCTCTACCAATTTTACCTAAGCCTTTAGTTATAATAGGAGTTAGTGTTGCAGCTCCTGCATTCCAAGCTAATGCAGTAAATGTTGCGTCTGCAGCGTTTGCTAACATATTTGTATTTACTTCTCTTGGAGACATGTCTTTCATATCCTCTGCAATAGAATCCATTACTAAAGTCCCAGCAGTTTCATTCAACATATCGTAAGTTATTGATCCTGCACCTGCTCCCGCTGATCCACCTAATACAGAATATATTTCTGCTCTACCTAACGGAGATGCTACAATTCTTCCAACAGTTGGATCTGCCGCTCTTGCTATTAATTTTAAAGCACCACCCAGTAATTTAAATCTTCCTGGTAATCTTGTAGTCATCTTATCTGCTAAGTTACTAAACATTTTAGTTCTAGCAAACAAACCTGTATATTTATCTCCAGGTATTTTAGACTTAGCTGCACTAAATATTTTCTTTCTCATAGTGACATAAGGAGTAATACTTCCAATTAAATCACCAGCTAATACAGCTTCAGATCTACCATCTAACATACTGTCTTGTTGTTTTAAATAAACACCAATAGGATTTTTTTCAGCAGCTTCCATAGTTGCAACATCTCTTGCAGCTTGAGATCTTTGCATTTCAATCTCACCAACAGAAGGTCCTGTAATTAATCCTCTTCTAATTGCTTCATCAACGAGTGATCTTTGTTTTCTGTCTAACTTATTAGGGTCAAACGTCTTGTTGTTAATTGCATCTTGTATTTCTTTTAAAGTTGCCATTATAGTTCTACACCTGCTAATCCTTGTTCAATTTCCTCAATACCTAAATCACCCATAAGTTCTTGTGCAACTCCTCCTGTTGATTCAAATACCTGAGCTTCTTTTAGTTTTCTTAAATCTCTTAAAGTAGTTTCTAAACCACCTGCTTGAGTATATAGACCTTCTTGTCGTCTAATATCTGATTCTAGTTGTTTTGAAATTGCCTCGATAGAATCTCTAACGTCTTTAGAAGATCTTGTTAATGAGAAGATGTTTACAATTTTCTGTGCAGCATCGATGTCTCTTTGTGTTAAACGGTCTTGATCTTTAAATGTATTTGCTAGTGCATAAACCAAGGTTACTTCTTGTACCGCTAATTTTTCTTGGTCTGCTCCAGATAAACCTGAGAACCATCCTTTTGAGCCACTGTTTCTTAAAATTCTTTTTTTAGCTGCATCAATTAATGACTCACTATTTAATAATTTTTTCTGAGCTTTCTTTTGATTATCTGTTAAATCTGGATCTCTATCGATGGCATCATATTCATCTTGTTGTAATGCTTTAACTCTTGCATCTAATTCATCTTTTGACATGCCTGTTACATCAAATCCTAAAATTTCTTTAGCAACTCCACTCATTCTTCTTGTAAATTGGTCGATACTTAACCCAGCTCCGGCTTTTACTTGTTCACCAGCTTCATCCATTTGACCTAATGTTTGTAATACATCTCTTGTAACTGAATATGCATTGTATCTGTTACCCAATGTGTCTTGAATATCAAATAATCTTTTATCAATTGAATCTTGTTTTAAGAAGTTTTCAAAATTACCAATTGTATTACCATCGGAATCAATTATTGCCTCTCCTTGGGGAATAGTCGTAAATATTTCTCTACCGTCTGCACCAACTCCTGCAGCCATTGTTATAGTACCGTCCTTCATTTGATATGCTTTATAATTTCTTAATCTTCCATCAGCGCCTCTAATTTGAACAATACCACCAGTTTGGTCTGGTCTTTCTACTTTTGCATTATCATTAACAAATTTCATATGATCTAATGCAGCATTTAAAGAAGCTTCTCTAGCATTCTGTCTTAATTCACCTTCTTTTAATTTTACAGTTACATAATTATTAACTGCTGGACCAATTGCTTGTCCTAAAACTTCCATTGCACCACCTATACCAGCTTTTCTAGTAGTGCCTGTTAATAATCCAGACGCTAGGTTTGCTAAGAAAATTAAATTAGCTTGTGATCCTCTGTTACTATAAACTTCATCATAATATCTTTTAGCAAGTTTGATTGTTTGATCAAAAGATGGATCTCCTGAAACACCGCCCGTGTTTATAACATTTTCAGTAATTTTTTTATCTTCTGCTTCTAAAGCTTTCTTTTCTGCAGTTGTAAGTTTTGGAGTCTGACCTTTTGTTGTTGCTTCAGCTTGTGCAACAGTTGATGTTCCACCTAATTGTGGAGGTTGTCCTTCCGGTGGCACTGGTGCGATGTTACCTAATGCATCTGCTTGTATAGAATTTAAATTTGCATCTCCTTCTACTGAAGCATATTTATCATCTAATAACTCATCACCTTCTGCTTTTAATTTCCCTTTATCAAAACCTGGTCTTGTAGATACTCTTGCATCTGTTTTTGGTTTAAATGCATCTGGAGCCTTTGGTACAAATTTACCAAATAATTCTTCATCAGTAGGTAGTGCTGCCTCACCTGCTAAAGCTTGTCCTCTTTGTTGTGCAAAAAATTCTTCTCTTTCCTTAGGAGTCATTGCCGCTATTCTTGCTTTTTGTTCTTGTGCCTTTTGGTAAGCATAATAACCACCTGCACCCAACGCAGCTATTCCAAGTTGAGGACCTATTCCTAAACCTGCTACAGCTGCTGCACCTGGTAGTCTAGTTGCTCCATATGCTCCAGCTAATTGTAATCCTGTTTTGTATGGTGAGTCTTGCATTCCCATAGCGTTTGTTAATACACCAGTTCCTTCGTAACCAAGATATGCAGGCAAACTAATCATTCTTCCTCCAAATCTTACTGCAGGATTTCTCATAAAATTTTGCATCATAGTTGGTTTTGGAGGACCAGCAGGTCTATTTGGACCTTGTATTCTTGGTGTGTAAGGTGTTTCTCCTGGAATTACTCTTGGTGTAGGAGATCCGTAAGGAGCACCTACCATAATACCTACTTGAGCATGGATAGGTTTAATTGCACCTTTCTTAAGTGCCTCTTTTCTAAACATAGGTCGGTGTAAAACTTTATTCATTTTATTATCCTATGCTGTTGGTTGTTGTGCACCTTGATATGCTGCGAAGGCTCCTATACCTGTTCCTAATGCTTGTGCCATTGGGCTTGTGCTTGGAGCAGTTCCCATTGTTATACCTGATTGAGTTTTAGGTCCTGCTGCATACAAGTTAGCCAAGAACTCTGCTCTTTGATAAGGTTCGTATTGTTGTTGTAAAGTTGTTTGTCTTTGAGCATCAAGTGCTTGTTGTGCTAATTGTCTTTGTAATCCACCAGCAGCCATTAATTGATTAATATCAGATTGAGCCATTTGCTGTTGACCAAGACCCATTTGACCTAATTGTTGACCAGCAGCTAAACCAACCTGTTGCTGTCTTTGTGCTGCACCTAATGCAGTACCAAAACCCTGAGCCTGAGCTTGACCCATAGCCTCTAAAGTTCTTTTCTGTAATTCAGCTTGTTGAACACCTTCTCTACCACCACCAAATGCACCCATGCCTACTGCTTGACCAGCTAATTGATTTTGCATCATTTGACCTTGTCTAGCAATTTCACCAGTTACATATTGTTGATACGGATTTAAATATTGTGAAATTTGAGCAGAGCCAATAGGAGCTGCTGCCCCTAAAACTTGTCCAATACCTTGTTGTACAGTTCCTGCTCCAACACCTGTAGTTCCTGCTGCAGTGATTCCTTGTTGTTCTAAACCAGATAAAGGTGATACTTGAATTGCAGGTAAGTTAATTGGTTGTTGCGCTACCTGACGCGCAATATCCATCAATTCTATTTTACGTTCCTCAATACCTGGTGCTTCTCTAACAAACGATGTTTGCGTAGTAGGTGTTGAAGGTTGCGATGATCTTCCAAATATAAAACTCATATTATATCCATTTCTCTAGTTGTACATGTTTCTTTTTCCATCCCCATTTTTTGGAAACTTTTTCCCAACCAGGTCTAGCCATGATACTTAGTCGTTTACATTTATTCAATTGTGCAAATTCAGTTACATTTTGTATTAAAGAATCTTCCCACAAATCTCTTCTTTTGCCTGTGCAAATAATTATTTCATATTGATTGTAATTAGGCATAACACCAATACGACCAACACAAATACCAAAAACTTTGTTTTCTTCTGATTCATCAGAACCAAACATAATCCAACATTGCATCATGTCTTTCTTTAGTTCTTGTAATATCCAAGAAGAATCAGCATACTTACCTGAGAATACCAATGCTTCAGCAACCATAAATTCTGCTAATGGCCAAAATCTTTCAATATCTTTTGGCTCGATTGGTAAAATACTTACTAATGGTTTAATTTGCTTTTTGTTTGCTGTTGCCATTTTTCTCCTCTAATAAATCAAAAACTCTTTTAAATCTTTTTTGTTGTTCATAGAAGTATTGGGCACCCTTTTCTCGCATATCTTTCATGCTATTTGGATTTGCTCCAGCTATGATGCCAGCACCTAATACTCCATCTGCTCTTGTTACAAACTCTCCGTCTGCTAATTGAGCTAACATTGTATCCTCGTCTTTATCTCCGTTTCCAGATCCGTCCTCTACATAACCTCGTGCTCTAACATAATTGTTAGCATCATCTTCGTCATGAGAAACTTTTGATGGAAGATAATTTATACCACCTTCATTAAATTTTCTTATCTCTGCTAGTCCACCAGTTTTTAATCTTGTTTTTGTTAAACTATAAGGACCCATTGTTGGTTGTCCTCTTCCTTGTTCTTCTGGTGCGTAAACTTGTTCATATTCTTTTTCCTGTCCTGTAACTGGATCTATATAACTATATTTAGGTCTTTGTTTTTGTAATTCTAAATAACTCATATTGTAACCAGGCATATAAATATCTGTCGGTTGATTATTAAAAGCACCTAACATATAAGGAACTGTAGCAGCTAGTCCAGCAATTTTAAGTGGATCATATTCATCGGTTCCTTTTTTCTTAAATAAAATATCTAAGATACCTCTTTCAGTAACATCTTTTGTAGATGGTGCAGTAAGTCCTCTCTTAACCATTTCTGCTGGTGACATAGAAGGTGAAGTAGTTCCAGGTATAGTTCTTTGCATTGTTTGCATTCCTGGCACATTTCTTAAAAAAGACGGAGCTTGAAAACCTGCTTGTTGTGCAAATCCACCAATCTGTCCTAAATTATATCCACCATAGGCACCTATGGCTCCACCAAGTAATCTACCTAATCCAGATGCTCCTGATTCTTTTGCTCCTCTATATCCTTGATAACCTCCATATGCTCCTAGTACATACGGTAATAATGCTAGTGGATTCATATAATAACAATTCTCCTTTAAAGATCTTTAAATATGAAATAATACCATTTTACTTCGGTATTATCAACTCATCAGCAAATCGTCCTTCATAAGAATGTTCCCCAATATGCACAATAGGATGGTCAATATAAGCATGACATTTACCCCCTATATCTTTCCATAATTTACAGAAAGAAAAGTCCTCCCCCATATAGGTTTTACTTACTGGATCGTGTATGCAATCAAAGAAATTCCATAGGTTAGGCCTATCTACATACTCACCATTTATAACTGTCTTTTGTTTAATATATTTATCAGGATATTCTTTTATCATCTTTTCAATAACACTTCTTTTAATCATCATGCACCCAGTTGGACTGTGAGTTACTTCCATAACACCTTGTTCTACTATAATGTCATTATGGTTAGCTACTTTCATAGGGTAGGTATTGAATGATTTTTTTAAATCTTCAATTGTTTTAATTTTACCTTCATTGATTCTATCCATAGCTTTACCCCAACGTATTGTTTTTAGTGGGTAAGGTATAGATAAAACATCTTTATCTCTCTTGATCATTTCAAATATAGATTCTGCATGAAAGTAAATATCTGAATCAATAAATAATAAGTGTGTGTAATTACTATCTAAGAAAGCTGCTACACATAAATTTCTACCTTGTGTAACTAAAGATGATTTTAATAATTGAAAAGTAACATTTACATTTTTTTCTACAGCCATTTTTTGAAATTCAAGTAAAGCTTGTGTGTAATGAATAGAACACTCACTATGAACCGGTGTTGCCACAAATATAGAATAAGATTCTTTTTTAACTTTATTGTTTCCGGTGTCCGGTTTCCATAGTGGTGTAATATTTTTCTCGTAGGGTTGTGGCGCCACTTTTAATTCTTTTAATGTTTGATAAGTATCTGCGTTAACGTAAGTTTTGCTTTCGCTCATTAATTGCTCCTCGTAAAAAGCTCTCCCATTCCATTCCCTTCTTCTGCCAATTATAAAATCGTTTATAAAACTTTTGTTGTTCTTTTAAATGATCTTGAATAAAATCTTCATGTAAATAACTTGCTGCAACTTCAATCGCTGCCGCTGTATCTTTAGCCATAGCTTCGTAATTAGTGTTGTAAGTAACGTACACTGGCCACTCTGCACAAGTCTCATATAAAGCACCAAAATTATTAGTTATAACATGAACTCCTGCAGCAAGTGCTTCAAGTGCAGACACACAAGATGTTTCTTCAAAAATACTTGGATAAACATATAAATCATAATCTGTTATGTGTTTTAAAATATATTCATTAGGTTTATAACCAATATAGTTTACATTAGGTAATTCTTTAGCTTGATCATATAAAGGTTGGAATTGTTCATCTTGTTGTTTTTTAAAAGCATCACCATAAACTTGTGTTGAACTGTATACATCTAATGTAATATTAGGGTTTTTAATTTCTTGCATAGCTCTTAAGACAACATTTAAACCTCTCCAAGGAGTATTGTGGTGTAAAATTTTTATAGGTTCACCTTTTTTATATTTCTTTCTTTTTGGAAAATTGTTTGTACCATTCTTAATTACTACTGATCGCTCAGTTGGTATATCAAAAAAGTATCTAAATTTTTCATAGTTCCAATGACTATTAAATACATACCAATCATATTCTTTATGTCTTGCCTTGTTACCAAAAAACTCTTGTAGATTTGGTTGATCCCAAGAATTCTTTTGCCAAAGTATATTTACTTTATTAGGATCAAGTGGAACTTTACCAGGAATCGAAGTACAAATTTGTACTTGATCTAATAGTTCTTTTGGAACATGCTTATACAGCATTTCCATCTGTATTTCAGTAGCACCTCTTGGTTGCATTATTTTTTATTCTTTTGTTTTCGCGCCCATTGAAACTCTAGTAACTTTGATTTCAAGGTCTTGTCTAAAGTCATCCACAGTAGTGTCAGTATTGGGATCAGCAACATCATTATCAAAATCAGCTTTGCTAGCATATATTCTTCCCGTTCTTTTGTTTTTAATAATTTCTTTTGCTTCAGCAGGTATTTTAACTAATTCACTCATAACTATCTTCCTTGTCTGTTGTACTTCTTATAACTTCTTTTTTCATTTTTGTTAAGTCTTTTTTTATGAACTCTAGGACGTTTAGGAGGCTTTGGCCTTGGGACGTAATGTACAAATTTTTGTTTAGCCATTTTGATCTTCTCTAGATATTTCTAGTATTGAGCACACAGCTTTAACATTTGTAGTTACATTGGTTTCTAAAGTTAATGCATCATTTTCTTCTAATATAATAGGACCTTTGGCTATATTACAAATAGTTGGTCCAGTGATTGATGCATAAGCAATTAAATTAGAAGTATTAGAATTAGAACTATCGTTTATTTTAGCTTTAATAACTTTGCTACCGCTTTCATTTGTGACTTGTATATTTTGTACAATACCTCGTCCGTTGGCCGGTGCTGTATATACTGTGACAGCATTTGTAGTAGTTCCTGCAAAAAATGCATTTTTATATATATTTGCCATTAATATCCATCCTGTACTAATAATAAATCAAATGAAGCAGAAGAAGAAGAGGTAGAACTTGCTATTGCTGAAACATAAATATCTGACTTTTGAGGTATTACATTGATTGAATTAAAGATAACATTTGTCTGTCCACCTCTAACATTTAAAAATTGTTTTGTTTGAAATGCTGCATTAGCAATACTATTATCTCGTTGTATAAATTTAAAATCCATTTCTTGGTCTTTACCAGATGATACATCTAGTGATAATAAATAACCAGTATAACCTGCAGGTATGGTATATAAGCACATTAAAGTTTGACCATTACCTGGAGATATAGTTGCAGCAACATCAACTCCACCTGTATAAGTAACTGTAATTGTACCTTCATTATTTCCAAAAGACCCTGCTGTTTC
>Ga0196905_1000270_pt1 | contig 20813 bp, 26 predicted proteins | sample CB_VirMetaG_3_FD_169098 | JGI IMG/M metagenome (GOLD analysis project Ga0196905, IMG submission 169098) | Freshwater to marine saline gradient viral communities from Chesapeake Bay - CB_1508_1S Viral MetaG (v3) (version 3) | ecosystem: Environmental > Aquatic > Marine > Coastal | place: USA... | reverse complement strand
GATAAGGATATTTGCAATAGATGCGAAACGCCAGTTCTACCAAACTCATAACCTATGGCACTTTCAAAAGTTGCGTAATTGGTGTTATTGGTAATGCTGTTGCCATTTAAAGCAAGATCGGAATCAATAGAAACATTTACCGTTGTGCTGCCTGCGCTATCACCCGGTGTTACACTGATGTTGGTGCCACCTTGAATATCAGTTATAACATTGCTGCCTACACCAGTGTTGTTGATTGTTAAAGTATCGCCGCTGATTGTAGTGCTTATACCTATGCCGCCTGCTATTGTCAATGTATCTGTAGGTGAATTAGCGGTTGTGTTTCCGCTATCACTGGCAATAGTTTCCCATAGATTCTGTGTAACGCTGATAACCTGTCCTGCACTATCTACGCCTGTTAGCAAACCGAGATTGTAATCAGTAGCAATCGTGTTAAAACTTTGCACCAGTGTTTTTAGTTCTGGTTGTGCTACGCTAATCTCATCATCGGCATCAAATGCTGCGGCATTGGGTAAATTTACTGCCATTGTTTAACTCCTTGTAATATTTCCATGTTCATCGACCGTTACAAATGGATATCCTTCTATCATTAGATATAATGGTGCATCAATTCTTCTGTTTTTACTAAAACTATTAAAATCAAAAGTGTCTAATGTTATAGTTGGACCATTGCCGCTGTTAGCATATACTATTGGTCTTGATCTTCTTACACCTTCTACATAGGTTTCAGTTCCACCTGCGCTGTCTAATTCACCAACATAATTGCTTTGAACATAAGGTTCTTCGGATACCAATCCTATAGTTGCTTGAACATTGGTAGGAATACTTACTTTTTTACAAACATAGATTCTGTTGCCTGCTGTTCCTGGCAAAAGACCATCATGCTGACCGCTGGCAATTCTAACACTTTCGTATATTTTTTCGCTGCTGGCATTTATTTCTACACTTTTGAATCTTTGGACAAGATTGTTAAATTCACCCGCACTATCTGCCGCAAGAAACACAATCTTTATTTTAAAAAATCTACCGCGTAATGCTGGAACTGAATCACCTGGATAATAGGGTCCATTGGTTGTCCAACTTATACCACTGGGTGTTAAATCCCCTGTGCTGTCTGTGTCATCAGGATGATTGTAAATGTAGGTATGCCAATAACCACCTGATCCTATATTGGTAGTGATTAAAAAGTTGTCTTCGTATCCTGTGTCAATATAATCTGTTTCAAACTCCATAGGAAAAGATAACAAAGTGGTATCTTCCCAAATAGTCCAACTATCCCAATCATCACCTGCGCTGCTACCTGTATAGTCATCCCAAGTTACCGTGGTTTTTGGTTTGTATATTCTTGCTGTTTTGTCAAAAAATCCAGTGCCAGTTGCCATGTTCTTATCCTAACGGTTGGGAGAAACTTGTTGATGTAGCACCACCTGATCCTGGCAGACTTCTTGTTGCCATATCATTGTAATAGTTCATCAATGCTTCTATATTGCTTCTTGGTAGAGTAGTTGTGCCATCAGGTAATTTATAAGCATATGCAAGAGGCACGCTGTTGCGTCTTATAATATAACCGCCATCATAATAACCATTGGCAGCACTACCGCGACGACTTAAATCATTAAACTCTTTGAATCCTAATAGTGTATCTCCATAATAACTATAACTTCTTGCCAAATAACTGCCATCTACCAGTTCTTCACTCCAGTCTTTGATCCATCTAAACTTGATGCTGGTGTTTGGTATCAATGGCATGATATATTCTCTACCACCATATACTCTGTCTGTGGGTGGATTATATGTTATCGTAGCATCTTGACTTGGTAAATCACGCAAGTTCCAGTTGGTTTGATATACCAAACTGCCATTTTGATAGTATTCTATTTGTGCGTATTCAATATCATACTTTGGTGGGTTTGGTAGAAATGCTATACCTGAATAACTTACACCACCGATGGTTGCCGCATTGCTAACCAATCTACCATAGTCCAGTCCAATGCTGTAATATCTTATTTCTACACCTTCACTGGTGGTTGTTTCAAAAGTCGAACTTGGTGTGATATTGGGTATATCATAATTACCTCCGGTGAGTATGCTGCCATATTCTCGCCAGTTGTGCAACAATCCTTCACCGCTGCTGCCTGTTTTGATGCCGCCTAAACTTTCTTCCAATGCTTCATTGCTGTTGGTATTGTGGAATCTAATCCAAGTTTCTCCGTTGTAAGGTCCAGTGAATACTTCAAAATATCTTACGGTATTGTTGCCCTGTAAGAAATTGTCAGGATCTTTGATAGGCGGTAGTATTGTGTTGATTGGTGGTGCTACCAATTCACCTGCGCTATCAACATCGCCCGGTGTCCAAGAACTATCTGGATCATTGGGTGGAAATATGCCCAATGGATATTCCGGTGCTGGTCTAACCAAAGGTTCTAATGTAATAACATCAGGTCTATAAACAGGCGCTGGCAGCACTACTTGTGCTTGTTTAACATATGGATATAGTGCTGCATCGTGTTCGCTTGCTTCGATATTTACGGTGCCTTCTGGATCCAACTTCATTGCCATTACACGGAAAGTTTTTTGATTTAGATTTAACACATCGTTCGTAATGGTTATGATATCACCAATATCAACATTCAATAGTTCTTGTGTAGCACTGAACATTATTTGACGACCAACACGACTTTTTTTGTAAATCATTCTTGCAAGATCAAGTGCAATGTGTTTGTTTGTTATACCAGGATATTGGAATTCACCAATCAACGGTTCATTGTTGTCTGTGCTTAAATCTCCGTTTTCAGTGTAGATAACACTTTGCGAACTCCATTCTTTGTCTGGATCAACAAAATTTACACGCACTTCATTAAACTTGCGGTCTTTCTTTTCACCTTCCAATTCCATTGCGCCAATATAATGTTCTTTTGTAACATCAAACGCACTGGTAACAACGCTGCTTTGGATATCAGTTGGATGGCCACCGTCTTCAATTTTTAGTTTGTATTTGCCTTGACTATAAGGCAAAGCACATCTTGAATTGGCAATCAAACTCTTTAGTGTTTCAAAGTTAGCACCACCCGGTGATGCCACAATGTTTAGTGTGTGTGATCTACCACTTGCTCCATCGCTGTAAGTTACCGTTTGTTCATATTTGTTTGCTGCTATTCTAAAACTATCGCCGTGTATTTTAGCATCTGCAATACCACATCCAAATAATGAGTTTGTCATGTAATCTGCAATAATACTTGCTGGATTAAAACTATAAGAAGTTCCGCTGACGCTGCTGATACTACCACCTACAGGAATATTTCTTACATCTCTAACTTTGCGTCCTAAAACATCAAACTTTACCTGTGGCATGCCGCCACGATATGGATTTTTATCTGCTTCTTCTTGTGTGGTTATCTTTGTCCATTCGAAACGGAAAACAGCATAGGCCAATCCTGGACCATGTCTTTTCTTTTGACCCCAACTTTTGCTTTCATTGGCAAGACTACTTTGACCTTGCCCTGGTTCTCCATAGAACAACTGGAACTTCATTCTATTGGCAAATCTGCCCGAGGTTACCGTATAAACCTGCTGATTGGTATAAACACCATCTGCTTCTGTTGGTAGAGGCACTTCAATATCATCTACCATCATCTTTTTAACACCTCTAATAGGACCTTCACCTATTACATAAACGCCATAGAGATATTTGTTAGTTTCACCATTGCTTTCTAAAAACACATTGATGCCACCTACTCGTCTAAAACCGTAGATGATAGGAATAGGAATATTGGATCCTTGTTTGGTAATGGTTACACCTACCGCTTCTGCCTCTGGAGTGTTTGTTCCTGGCACATCTACACTGGGCATGTCTGTGGTTCCAGTTCCAGTTCCACCTGGCCCTGTGCCACCAACCGTAGGAATAAAACCGCCAATAACAGCACCAATAATATCGCCAACAAAATTGACAACGGCCTTTACAACTTTTTTAACAACTTCAACAACCGTTTTAACAACTTTCTTTACGACATTTACAACCGCTTTGACGACTTTTGCCATATCAATATTCCTCTAATTCATCCGGAGAGTAAAAGAACTCTTCTACTTGATCTAAAGGCATAACAAAAGTATAACCTACTTCTTCCATGCCATAGTTTTTCCAATAACTTCTTGCTTTGCTTACAACACGATCATTTACACTATAATCTTTGTTAAACATTGCCACACTGGTTTGGAAATAAACGCATTCCATTTGTTTAAAATAATCAATGCAACTTTGCATAAGTGCATCTGCTACTTCATACCCTTTGCGAACATCTTTTCTTACAAAGAACAAGATTTGTTCGCCATATACTTTTTTATTCCATAGTTTTTCTTCTACACAAACCGTTGCATAACCAATCCATTCCATGTCTTTGATTGCTACAAAAGTTCTGTAATAAGGATTGATCAACATCTTTTTCATCTGCTGTTTTGCCCAACGATCGTCCATGTCATCGTGTCCGGCCAAACCCATGTCGTCTGCATGTAATCTGCAAAGATCGAAAATTTGATTTAGTTCGTGTGCTTCTACTTCTCTTACTCTTATCATATCTTACCCCATAATATATCATTGATGCTCTCGTGAGCATATTCAAAAAATCTATCATCAGGATAATTTTTTTGGAGACTTGCTTCTGTGGTTCTGCGACCATTCTGCTGTGTAAAATTCACAAACTGACTGGCCACTTCTACAACGAGACTGGCATCATCATCTCTATCGCTGATACGATATCCTGATATTCTGCCCTCGTAAATGTTTATTGGTCCAGATCCAGCACTTTCTTCACCTATGATTTCAAACTCATTGTTAGGATCTAAAAATGCTTTATAAATCACAACCTCTTTGTTGATAAGTGTGCTTTTGGCAATTGCTTGAACCAAACTTAAATTTAGCGCACTTAAAATAATGTCGATGTTGGACACTTGAAGTTCTGCTGTTTCTTGTGTTTCTGTAATACCTAAAAAGTTGCCCTGTGCTTCATAGGTTTGTGTGCCTGCTGTAGGCGAAGTCCAAGTTAAATCAAATGGACAATCTGTAAAGTAATACGCACCCCCATCGTAATTCAACTCTATGAGTAGAACACCTAATAAACTATTACCTGCTAATATGCTTGCGACGGTTGATTGTATATCTCTTGGCATTAGATTGTCTCCACCATTTCTAATTCAAACGCGGTATAACCTTCTAAAGTATAGATGTATTCTTGCACATCTTGGTCCATGATCATTCTAAATGGAACAGCATTGTGTATTATTGTATGCGAGGTAGTAACTGCCTCAATCAACGCTGGTTCTATGTTCAATGTGCCATTGCCCGAACCATCTGTTGTAATATCTGTAGTTGCCATATAAACTTTAGTATGATTGCTGAATCTAACAACATCACCTGCTTTTATTACCGTTGCGTTGTTTGCGCCACTGGTAAAATTCACGGCAGTTGCTCCACCACTGGTGTTTGCACAAGTTAAAACCGTGCTGTGATATACGCTGTTTGCAACACTATAACTGATTTCAGGCAGTATGATATCAAACTCATTGATACCACCTCTACATCTTGCAATGTAGGCCTGTATGGGTCTTGCTTGTGCTTGTGTCAATGTCGGTGTTGCCAATGTTACACTCCATAGTGTTGTAGCACTGGTTTCTCTGATGTATCTACCACTGGCAGTTTGACTTCTTTTGGTAATGTTATTGCTTTTAAAGTTGGCACTAACAAAACCTTCACCAACTGGAAAATTACCGGATAATAATGCCATCAATAAACTCCTACTCTACCTCGTCTTTGCATTGCATCATTGATAATACCTGTGATAGTTGCTCGTCTATCAATCAACATACTATCAAAGTCTCTTGCATCTAATGTTGTAATGTTAAAATTCACGGTAACTGGGCCGCTACCGCCACCCATCATACCTAATCTTTCTTTAACGCTGTTTGGCATAACAACACTGGGATTTTTTGGCACAATAATTTCAGGACCGTTTTCACCAACCACCGATGGTTTATTCACGGTCATTTCACCACCTTGTGCGTATCCTGTATATTGCAAACTACGGATTTGATTCACACGAGCAATACCCACAGCAATGGCCGCCGCCGCTGCCGCAGCACCTAAAATAGGACCTACAAACGGAATCACTGCCAACGATGCATAAGCGGCAGTAGCACTTCTATAAGTATCACCAATTGCTTGTGCGATAGCAAATGCTTTCCATGCCTTAAATGCCGCTCTGTTGTGATCTTTAAAAGCACTCAAACTATCTGCCAAACTACCTACAATAAAACCAACTCTATCTTTTTCATAGTTGATCAAGTTTTCAGTTTGCTTGCGTTGTAGTTCTTGTAGTTTTTGACTATTTGCTGCTCTGCGTAGCAACATTCGGTCTTCTTCTGCCATCATATAGTTGCCTGCTGCTACTTGTGCGGCAGTGCGTTTTTCTATTTCTTGTAATGTTAGTGCTGTTAAATCCTGTTCAAACTGACGCTTGGTATCAAACAACTGGGCATCTGCTGCTCTAACCAATCTATTGTATTCTTCTTGACTGATTAGTTTTTGATTTAATGCCTGTTGGAAGATTGTTATGTCTCTACCATATTCTCTCTCTGCCAACTCTACGGTGTTTTGTAGATAAGTTGTGTATTTCTCTTGAAGTTTTTCTATTTCTTCACGCAAGTTTCTATTGGATTTTGCGCTTTGCTCTGCTGCTTCGCTTTGTTGTGTAGTTGCGGCAGTGGCAGCACGGGCCGCATCAGTTTGTTCTGCTAATGCTGCTTCTAATGCCTGCTGTTCTCTAACTTGTGTAGCAACTGCCTCATTTGCTTGATCATATTGTTCGCCTGCAATTGTCCAAGCACTGGTTACATCTGACAAAGCACCATTTACCGTATCAAGAGCACCTCTAATGGTTTCATTTTGCTGTAGATAACCAACACCACTATCAACCACATCATCTATGGCAGTAGAAACAGCATTAAATCCTTCTACTACCATACCACCCATCGCTGCTGCTACATCTCTACCGGTTTTTTCAACTGCCTCTAAACCCGGAACCCATTCTGCGATAGCATTGTATCCATCTATAATAGCATCAATAAAATTGTAAAACTTCTCTTTGATCCAATCAATAACGCCAGCAAATATCGAACCCAAATAACTGCCTACAGCGGAGAATATTTCTCCTACTTTGTTCATTACAGCAACAATTTGCGTTAGTGTTTTACCTAAACCATTATCAAATGCCAAATATGCCAAAAGCGTAGTCACTGCCGTAATCAAGAAACCTATTGGGTTTGCTGCGATAGCAAGTGTCAATGCTCTTATTGCACCTACCGCTCTAAATATTGCTGCGGTCATACCTGCGGCACCTACGAGTTGTGTAATAGTAGCAATGCCTGCGGCAAAACTTCTTAAATCTACATCCTGTAAAAAGTTGTTGAACTTTTGAACTTGAACAGCAAGATTGAATCCTATTTCTTCTGCTAAAGGTCTTGCTTGATTGATTAAATCACCCATTGCGATAAAAGTATCGCGCAACACCATGTTTAATCCGCTTTGTCCAATAGCATCATTTACAGCATCTACGCTGTCTTGGAAATTGCTGATTGCACCAGTTAAAGTCCTTGCTCTGTTTTCAATGCCTTGACCAAATCTGCCGCCTTCAGCACCCAACTCACGCACCGCTTCAACAACCTGTTGTGTGCTATCAACAACTCGTCTGCTGCCATCTGCTAATGTAACAACAAATTGCTCATTTTCTTTGGCAACTCTAATACCAAACTCTTTTAGTCGTTCAAATTCACCAACCGTAGCATCTGCTACCGCTTCAGCAAATTGTTCTATGCTCTTGCCGTTTGCTGCCGCAACATTGCCAAACTCTGTCAATGCTTGTGTTGTGGTATCGATGCCGTTGCGTTGTAAAATAATAAACGCACTGGTTAGTTCATCAACTTGGAAAGGTGTAGTTGATGCAAATTCTTGTATTCTGTTAAAGGCAGCGGTTGCATTTGCTGCGCTGCCTGTAACCGTTCTCAATTGTGCTCTTAAATCTTCAAATCTACGACCGGTATTGACAATATCTCTGGCAACCCTGCCTAAACCTAATCCAGCAAAAACACCAACGGCCGCTGATGCTAAACCGCCAAATGCGCTGTTCATCCTACCTACTTGGCCTTGAATACCAGATAGTTGTCTTTGGATGCTGTTTAAGGCCTGTGCCGTCCTATCGCGGGCGACGATGTCTATTACTTGTGTTGCCATCTTGTGTCCTCTTATACTCTTCGTATTGTAGATCGAAATACGCTGCCCAGCATTGTATCTCGAAAACCGTCAATTGGGACACTTCTTCTAAACTTTTATGAATTGTTGTTGCTATTTTCAATAAAAGTAATAGTTCCGTGTCCTCTTTTAGTTTTTTGAATCTATCTCGTAGTCACTGGTGGCATTGTTGATCGCTGTAGCAATCTTTAGTAGAACCGCTGGATCTGCTTCAAACATCAGCATATTTCTATCACCGGCCTTGAACACAGGTTTGCCTTCTGGGTCCAATGCTTTCAATAGAATTGCTTCTACAATTGCTTCAACGGTTTTGTTCTGTTGTTGCAAACTGATAATCTTGCTTTCTACGGCAAAAGGATAACTTTGCTTGTAATAAATGTCCATTTTCCATTCATCGATGGTGATCTTTTGTAGTTCTCCATTGATTTTGTCTTTGAAGTGACTCTTGATATTTTCTCTAAAATCCATTATCTATATCTCCTGCTGGATATCTCCCTAACGGTAGGCCCAGTGATACCGTTTGGTGCTTGTTTGCTATGACCTGCTTCAAGATGAGTGATGTAGGGCACGCGATTGGAAATACGCCAGTCTTTACCTGACTTCGAGAGGTCCCAACCGCGCCTCGCTCTACCTTGATCAATGGGAGTCTTTTCGACTGCCACTTGTTTTGTGTCCATAGCAATTTGATCGACCACTCGAGATAATTCCCTTTCTATCTCGGCAACCGTATTTCTTACCCCTCTCACGGTAATGCTAATCATTTTTGATCCTTATACGCTTGCTACGATTAGAGGACCGGTGCCTTGGAAGGCCACGCTTGCTGTAATCATATCGTCGTATGTTGCGTTTCTCGAAACTGAAGTAACGAGAACTTGACCACTGAACTTTTCACCCGATGCGCTGCTTGGATAGAATTCTACATATAGAACGCTGTCGTCGCCTGGGTTAAAGATCGATAGACCGCCACCTTGGGTAGTGTCGTATAACACTTCCATTGATCCAGTCCATGTGTGTAGTCCATTTTTGTAAGTTCTTGCTGCGTCGCCCATTACGGTGTCCTCGATCACATCTTTAGTGTGCTCGACGGTCCAAGAGCGAACTTCAGCAATAGCGGTAAAAGATCCAGCACTATCAGTGCCGAACTTCACGGTGCCATTTTCACCAGTTAGTGTTGCCATGTTTAGTTCTCCTCGTTTGGCATGTCGTCTTCAACGATCATTGATTCTTCACTATCTGCCCAGTCTTCACCGGACAATGGATCCCAATCCTCTATTTCGTCTTCGACTTCTTTTGTCACCAGGGCGGCAGCAACGATTTTGTCCTTGCTACCATGAGTCGGTGACTCTACACCCGGAGCGAGAGACCATCCCTCGTCCAGGAATCTGTTTAGACGGTCTGATTCAGTCCATTTGCTCTCGCCGTCTTTGTAAATTTTAATAGGTTGCGCCATTATGTTGCTCCTTTAGTAAATGAGTAATGAACTTCGCAGGTCATTACAAACTCGCCCAATGGCGGGTCTCTATCAATAACTTCTATAGTAGTAATGTGGGTGGTTGCTGCTTGATTAGCACCCAACTCTCTACTTCTATCGCTATTCAATGCTTCTTCAATGCGTTCAATCAAATCGTTGCGTTTTTCATCAACGGTTTGTGTCATGCCTTTGCGACCGTCTGAACGCACAAATACTCTTATTTCAACGGTCAATATACCACGGCGTTTGCCGCCCATGGCATTGTCTGCTCTTTCTTCATTTGTTGCTTGAACTATCAGTGCTGGAAACTGGGCAATACTCAATTTGTCTAATGCTACAGGTTCTCTGCTGACAAAAACAGGGCGCGGAGGACTCATATCCTCCAATATGGTGATAATATTTTTAACTATTGTTTCTCTATGACTCATTGCCTATCACCTTTTTAGGCGTAGGAAATGTGTTGGTTCTCTTTCAGTGTCAGTTACCGTGCCACTCGAGTCCAGATCATATTCAACGCCGTCTCTCAATACTAAATCTAATTCACGCTCGTATTCTTTCCTGTAAAACTCCATCTTTCTTTCAAAGATGTCTTGATCAGGTTCAAACTTGGCGAGTTTTGGATAGATATGGAAACCTAAAGCATTATAAACACAGGCACGAGTCAATTGACTGGCAGTGAATAAATCTTCATCTGGTTCTACTTGGCCGCCGGCAACATACTTTATATCGTAATAACCAACCATTTGGGTTGGCCACCAGCGTATTCTCAAATCGCGGAACACATCCGCTTGTGCTCGGGTAATTTCTGCGTCAAAGTCGGGAATACCATAATCAGTGATATCTGGTTCGTATTCCTCAACATCCGCAATAGTTGCTAATGTTATGGCCATAGGGTTCTGCCCTTCCTTTATATAATTGATAGTCCTTCTATCCACTACTATTTAGCGTGGATAGAAAAATAGGGGGATAAACACCCCCCTATTCATAAGTTTTTCAACTATTAAAGTTGTGCGTCACCGATTAGGGCAACACCATAAGCGTCGATTAGTTCGCTTACGGCATATGCCATAGTTCCTACTATTTCGGTGCTGCGCTTCGAGGCGTTTCTCTCCGTCTCTATACGCATTGAACGCTTGACCATGTAACCAAGTGCGTCTTGTGTCATAACACCGCCAACAAATGCGCCAGCACTATCACCACTTACAACATTTGATTCAAAGATATCAACGCCTGCGATACGACCGATGAATCCATCAAGAAGTGCGCGGTTGCCAACATCACTCAATGAGTGCGACATTGTTGCACCTGCGTTTGTCAATTGCTTCTTGATTTGGAATGCTTGGTATGGGTGTAGAACAGCAACGAATGCGCCATTTTGGTTAGCATTGTTTGCTTTTAGAATTGCTGACGCTTTGAAGATATCTTCAACGGTCAGTTCTCTTGCACCTGAACCAACGGTGTTGCTGAATCCAGCAAAAAGTGCGGCAAGATCAGTATCAACTTTTGCTGCCATTGCACGACCAATCTGTGCGCCGATTGCTGCTGCAACATCTTCGTTTGCTGATTCTGCTGCGAGATCAGTTAGTTCAACTACGATACCAACTTCACTTGCTGTCAAAGTTTTTGAAGTAGTGTTGAATGCTGTGTTGGTTAGGTCAGTGCCATCTGCAACACTTGCTGCTGTTAGCGCAGGATAGATTGGAACCTGTGCTGTTAGACCAGGACCACCTGTCATGTCATAGTTGCGAACAACTGGACGAATAACGGTTTGCTCTGATAGTGTGAATAGTGCTGTTTGCACTATATTGGAATATAGTTCGCTTAAAACTGAACTGGTTGCTTCATTTGCCATTTGTAAAACTCCTTATTCTGGCATTATATACGAATACCTTTCGCCTTTTGAATCTGTTCAAAACGACGACGGTGTTCAGGATTGTTCATATCCAACTTGGATATATCATTATCCACCACAGGAGTATTTTTACCTACACCATTGCTTGTGCCAGTGCCTGCGGGCCCTGCTTGAACAAAGTGCGGATTAGACATCAAAAACTCATTTACCAATGCTTGCGGAGTCATTGGGTTGCCGTTATCATCATAACGAACATTTCCCGCATCGTCCAAAACATCTACACCACCTGCCTCGTTCATACGAACTTGGTTTTTCAGTAGTGCTGTAACTTGATTAGGATTCACTGCCTTGCTGTTTGCTGCGGCATTGCTCAAACTACCATCGACTTTAATCTGCTGTAGTTCGCGCTCATATTGCGAAATACGCCCTTGGAATTTTTCTGCTTGCTCTTTAAGCAACTTTTCAAATTCACCACGCTTCTCGAGTTCTGCCTGGCGTGCTTGCTCTTTCTCTGACATCATCTGTTTGTAGAGATCGAGATCCACCTCACCATAGGTTTTCTCAAACTTCGCTCTTTCTCTTGCCACACGCTCTGCAACTATCCTATTCACTTCATCTTGCGATAAAAGTTTTTCTGTCACTTCCTGTGTTTGTGCCTGATTTTGTGTAGGAGTATCAGTAATCTCCGTAGCATTTACCGCTGTTTCTGCGTTCATAATAACCTCTTTTTCTTATGAGTCGAGTGACTCCCTGCTTTTGGCAGTAGTGCATTTATTTACCAAGATAATGTAAATTATGCGCTATTATGGCATTTATTTGCCATAACCCTTTTTCTTTTTGCCCTTTTTCTTCATATAACCTCTCATGGTTTTCTCCTTTTATAACCGCTGGCCCTTATAGCACGACCTTGGCGTTCTGCTTGGGCACGAGTTTTATAAACTTTGCCCGTTTTGCCCCATTTATACCCATTTTTAACCTTACGCACAGGCATTACATGTTCAACCCGATTATTGTTCCTACAACACCTATTGTAGATAAAACCAACCCAAATGCTGTCAGTAGTAGATTGGTTGTGCGTCTAAAATTCTCACTCATTTCTTCACGCATGCCTTCCAACTTGTCTTCCACATTGGTTAGTCTGCGTTCTACTTCAGCGTATCTTTGTTCGCATAGTTTTTCGTGATCTTCAAGTGTGCTACTCATCGATATAGTCCTCGTCCCATACTTCTACCCAGTCAGGACATTGACCGCCTTCAATCCTCTTGGAGCGTTCCAATATTTCTCTTCTTCTCGCCCTACAAATATGGAACAACTCCAAGAGGTTAGCACGGGCCCTCACGCCTGCTCGCTTGTTATTTTTTTGTTCAAACTGATGAATGTTTTCATTATATTCGCCCAACACTTCTCTCAAGCGTTGTTCTAAACCAAATATAAAATCTCTTTCAGCAACGAACTTATTGGCCATTTTGTGTTTGGCCTCCAAACAACGCACCTATTTCTGGGTGTGTTGCCATTATTTCTTCATCGCTGTAACCAGCATCTATCATTTCACGCATGTGTGATACCAATAGATCTGCTGTTTGCATTGGCATATGAACAATAGGTTCTGCTTCAATATTGTTTTCTGCCATATAAACATCATAATCTTCTTCAACAATAGTTTCAAAGATCTTTCTATCAATTATCATGTTGATTTTGGTATCAGCGATATTGCTTTGCTTTGCCATACGATACATTTGAACATCATTGACTTTGTCTTGGATAGAGAAACTTCTTGGATAGATTACTTCTCCATCCCATTGTGTTCCTTGCCACAATGCCCATAAACGCCATATTTGTTCTTCAGCATGTTCGAGGTTCATGGCAAAATCTGCCAGTCTTGCATTTAACATTTGGAATTCTGTTTGTAATCCTATTCCCGAAAGTCTGCGACTCTCTATGCTTCTAATACCACCGAGACTTGCTGCCCTATCAATGCTTTCTACTTTGGTTCTTATCGCTTCAAGCACGGCCTCAATGTTTGTGCCGTCGGGTTGCAACAAATATGGTTTCAATCCAGGATCCATGCTCTGTGGCATTTGGATGATTGAACCAGCACCGGCACTGGCCTCTGTGTCTGCTGTCTTGACAAGCGAAGGATGGTTCGTAAGACGAATTATCTGCTCAATCTCCGAGTTAAACTCGTATATCTCCTTTTGGATATCGGCAATATCGCCAAGTGGTGATAATCCAATGCCTCTGCGGTTCGATCGCTTGCCATACACACAGACGGCAGGTATCCTGCCTAACTGATTAGGATAAGTTGCTACGAAATCACCATCTTTATCAACAGCGTCTATTTCATAGACATTGATTTCTGTTGGCGTATATTCTCTAACATATTGTTTGTCAGCAACAACTTCTTCCAATACTTTAAGATAAGTCAAAGTGTAGTGTCCATTTGCAAGTCTTTCAAAACTCCAATCCAACACATTTTCTGGTGTAAAGATACTAACATATGGTCTTATACCTTGGGCAAGTTCATCTGCCCTTGTCATAACTTGCGTGTCTGGTTTGTCGATGATGCACCAAACATGTCCATAGACCATAGCAAAAGCACTGATGTCTCTCATCACTGCCTCAAACGATCTGCCGTCTAAATCGGCATCTTTTAGGAATGGCACGAGGCCAGGATCTGCGTCAAGAGATCCATAATTTCTTCTTATTGGTTTTCTAAACAGGAACGAATTGTAGATATCCGCAACTGAACTCATATGGTTGTCTAAACCTAACTGGCGCAGACGCTTTTCATAATCATCCCTGCTTTCATAATAGTAAGGTTCCAAGTATTTTCCACTAAAATACTCGTATCCTCCGTTATAACTATCGGCGAGAAAACGCCAACGATTTAGATAGTATTTGTAACTATCGTGTGCTTCTAAAATAATATCGATATTATTTCGTGTGCTGCCTTTGATAACTCTATCTCTTATATAGGGCATCAGTATCTCCTTGCTTGTGCTGCATTCCCACTAAATGCCCATCTTTGTGGTTGTGAGTTTGACATATTTGTAGTGACTGGATATAGGAAATCCACAAGATATCCTACAGCGTCCGCCATATGGTCATTCTCTCCATCCTTGTCTATAACGGATGTGTTGGGTTTATATTGTAATCTTTCTAAACTTCTACAAATCTGTTTGCACTTTGGATCTACAAACAAACTTCTAACACCATTGGTGTTTTTAAGTTTAGCATTTACAGCATTTACCCTGTCCCTGATGGGTGTGTGATTATTTCTTACTTGAACCGTAAATCCAGCGTTTTGTAAAATACTAATATCTGTGCGCCCGCCTGCGCTGGTCTTTCTTTGGCGGCCTGCTGGATCGGGATACATGATTATGCGACTATTTGGATATCGTCTTTTGATCTCATCGCATACTTCGTCTGTGTTTGATCCGTTCATTGATATTTCGTCTATAAAGTATATGGTGTTGTTTTCTATAACAGAGATTGACACACTCATTGGATCTATATTGAAGTCAATTCCGCAATGTAGTTCTCTTGTGTCCATCGCACTACATGTTTTTATGCTTTCATTTCTATCCCAGTTATAAAAAACAACACCTGAATAGGTAGTAAAAGTAGCAAGATATTCCTGCTCAAAAGTCCTTTGGTCCATATCGCGTTTTGCTGCTTCGATTTCTGCTTCAGGGACATTTCCCCCATCGATTGTTCTATATGTGAATGCTTCCCAATCGTCCGTGTGCTGGGCCATGACAAACATATCGTGACTAAAGGATCCTACTCCGCGTGGTGTGCCCAAGAACAATGCCTTACCGTTTTTATCAGATAGCGTTGGTCTTAAAACTTCAGTCCAAGTTTTAACATCTAAATCTTGGAATTCGTCTAACACAATAAAGTCTAAACCTACACCGCGGAGAGAGTCTGGAGAATCAGCACCTTTTAGACATATTTTGCTGCCGTTCTTCAATCTCATTGTAAGTTCTGCTTCATTGGTAGCATCAACCCAACGCAGATCTTTTAATCGTTGTTTTAGTTGATCCCACACAATGTTTTTTGCCATTCTATAACTTGGTGCCACATACCAAACAAGTTTGCCAGGTTCGCTGGCATGTCTTGCCAATTCACGCATGGCCACATGAGTCTTACCGAATCTGCGTCCAGTTACAGCAACTCTCATTCTTGCTTTGCTGCTACAGATTGTCTGTTGTGGCACACTCAATGGCATCTATCAATCCTCCCATGGCAATGGTGCTCTATCTTCACCATCTTCCGGGTTGTCCTTTTGATTCAAATATTGTTTGCCCAAGAAAATCATCATACGGGTATCACCATCATGTGCTTTTTGCCATTGGGTCCTACGCAAACTTTGACGCCCTCTTTGTTTGTTAGTCTCAATCATTTTTCCAAAGCGTCTGGTAAGTGCTGTTTCACTGATACCTACAACTTCTGCTATTTCTTTATTGGTGCATTGGATAGAAGCAAGTTTTGCAATTAGATCTCTATCTACCAACTTTTTTTGCTTTTTTGGTTGATCTTCACTCATCACAACTGCCTTTCCACAACTTTGATTCTCAAGTTTCTACTATCTTTGTAGGTGCTTGGAGTAGTTGTTATTTTATACTCTACATTGTAAATGTTGCCTGCTGTTCCGCCGCTCAAAACTGCCGTTGATAAAACCGTGGTATGACTTGTTACATCAAGTGCCAGTGGAGCAGGATCGCCGCTGATTGTTTCTACGCTGATAGAAACGCTGCTGATAGTTTCATCTGTTGGTAACCAATTGGTCCAGTCTAAAGTGTAATCCAGAACAGCGAATGGATCTTTTTCAATATAAACACCAGCACGATCTTCTTTAAAACCAGTTAAACTTGGCATTATCCATCTCTCCTGTCTAATGGTCCAAACACATTGGTAAGTGTTGTTGCCTGAACTTGGATTTTTCTTGTTTCAGACTGAACCATATAATTTCTTGTTTCTTGTGTTATCGTATTTAAGCGATTTTCTGATTTAAGGTTATAAACACGCAATTCTTGGTCTAAAACCAAAGATCTGCCTTCTTTTCGTATAGTATAAACACGGTAAGGGTCTATAACCAGTTTGAATAGTTTGCCTGATATTGATGCCTGTGCTGTGATTTCATAATCAAGAAAACCTACCAACTTGCCGCCAAGTGCGTAGATATCTCCTGTGCCTGTAATATTGTAATTTACCATGCCTCTGCCGCGTAGGGCATTGACACTCATGCTTGATATGCCTGCTTTTAATACGGTGCCTCTGCCGATAAGATCAGCATCAACAAATACCAACGCATTGCTATCCAGTTGTTTTTCAACGGTTCTTATGCGTCTTGCCACACAACTAAATGTTGCATTGCTGTTGATTGTAGCACTATCGTTTCTTATTCTAATGTAATCAGTGTCTGTGTCTGCTGCGGCATTTAGAGTAGCAGCACCCAACACTTGATATGTGCCTGCGCCTTGTAATGTGCCTGCGCCATTGATTGTAGCACCACCAATTAGGCCTGCGTTGCCTATAATATTGGTAGTTGCTGTTGCTGTAATAGTTGCGGTTGCATTTCTTGTAATATCAGCATCTGTTACCGTTAGTGCGGCACCATCTACCGTAAGTGTTGCTACCGCTGTTACATCTCCATCGGCAACAAGAGTTGCGCTGGCACTGACACTACTACTACCTCTATATAATAGACTTGGATCTAATGCAAATCTCTTGGCCCAAACATCCTGCCTTGGATGTCCCCAAGTTAAACTGGTTTCCCAAGTGGTTTCATCACCTGCTTGGATCAGTGTTGCGCTGTGTCTTCTTAAACGAGTATAAGTTGTAGAAAGTGTAGCACTTGCAGATAAATCAGCACCAGGATTTACAATAGCACGAGCAAATATACTTGCTGCGCCATCACCGCCTAAAGTGGCATTCAATGGCCTTGTTCTGTTGGCACTTGAAGAGATTGCACTATTGGCATTTGCTGTAGCACTAAATGATTTGATTCTTATAGCATCAACACTGACGCTTGAATTTGCATTTAAAACAGCACTGCCTGGATTTATAGATAGTGCATCTACAACCACACTGCCTGTTGCTGACAATGTGGCACTGCCTGTTTTGATTACACCAACATATCCGCTATCTACATATGTTAAATCGGCCGCCGTGCCTACATATGCAGAATCAACATATCCGCTGCTTACAAAATCTTCATTATCAACAACATAACCGGCCATAGGGGCAAAACTCCCCTATTATGCCAATGTGATTGTCAAATTGCCTGTGGTAATCTGGAAGGTGTCGCCTGTTTCGATTATCTTGGCCGTATCCAGCAATCCATAGTAAATTACTTCGCCTTGACCAGCACTATCAGTTTGATCGCTATCAATCACGGCCACATGTGTAATTGTTCCCCAATTTGCTGTTGCTGTTGGGAATGTTACCGTAGCACTGGTGCTGGCACTACCACCACTGGCAGCATTGAATGTTGCCACTTGGCGTGCATAACTACCGCCACTGACTTCGTTGGTCATAATACCTGCTTCAAGATTTTCGCTGGTTGAACCTGTTGATGGATCACTTGTGAATAATCCAATATAAACACTGGCAGGCGCACTATAACTTGCGGTGCCTAATGAATGATCAAGTAATTTGTTCTCGATCGAGTTAGAAAGAGCACTCATTTATTTCTCCTTTGTTTGTTCGAACAATACTATTTAATCAAATAGTAAAATTATGGTTTATTATACCCTTTGAATTGTAATTCTTGCATCTTGTGTTTGCGTATATGCTTCATTTGCCGGAACACTCATTGCCAAATATAATCCTGTGAAGTTGGGATCAACGGGGTTGTTAAAAGTGTTGTCCAATGTTATTTCTACTGGATCAGGTGATTGTGCTACATCTGTCCATACCGTAAATATGCTTTTTGCTGCCAGGAAAATATCGCCGCCAAACCAACCTAATGTAAGAGTAAATGGCGCTGAAGTTTCTTTGTAACTGAATGTAAAATTCTTCTCCAAAGTAAATCTAAAAGTATTGCCTTCTTCTGCATTGTAAAATTTAGCATATTTGTAATTGCTATCAGTGTTATTGACCAATTCAATATAATCATCAACATCTCTTACAATGGTAACAGGATGCCAATATCTTATAGTTGCTTGGGCACCACCGCTGCTGGTTTGACCAAAAGTCAAACTACATTTGTCTAATATTCTACTGCCTAATATCGGAAAGGTAAATGGCATTAGGCAAAGTCCTGAACAAATCCACCAAACATGTTGGTTCCGTCACTGATGAATGTAATAATATCAACAGCACCATTTGTTTCTGTAATGGTTGGAGCAATACCTGATGGAAATTTATAATCGGTGCCAAATGCCAAAGTATAGTTTGCACCAGCAGGTTGTTTTACAATCAGTATATAAGTCGCACCTGCTTTTTTGTTTGTAGGATTTGCCAATGTGCTGTTTTGATTCAGTGTAACGGTTGCTACCTGTGCATTGGTTAAATCCCAACTGATGCTTGCGCCTGCTGTTAGGGTTTGTAAATCCAAGTATTGCTGTTTGTTCCAAGTGCCAACAATATCATAGGCACCGTCTGGACCAAAGTAATCAATAACCGTATTCACATTTGTAATGTTTTGATTTATATCTGCTCTTGCGGCACTGATTAGATCCTGTGGCGAATCTGTGTGTGCTGTGCTTGCTTTTGTTCCGCTTGGCCAACTCATGGTGCGACCTCCTCATAGTCTGCTGCGTCTGCAGGTTGTGGATCAGATTCTAACACCACATAAGTTGCAATACCCCAAGTTTGACTGACTTGCCACACATGATAGGGATGAATGTCATCAATGTTTCTTACTCGTTTATTGTTGTCATAATCTATATAATATAATTTGTAAATCATTGTTACACCACCTTTACCGCAATCATACGCAAGTTATTGCTGCCTTGGTTTTGTGCCCAAAGACTCCATTCTCCGTGAGTAGGATCCACATGATTTCTCAAGTTTGCTTCAGTTACCGCATATGTTGTGCTATCAACTTGATATGGCGTGCCAAATGTCACTGCCAATGTGCTGCTATTCACCGTAATATCACTCATCCATGTGCCGGTTCCATTAGCAACAACCGCTCTAACCAAACCAGTAGTTGGATCAATTTGGTCCATACTTTGAACCGTATAAGCAGGAGATAAAACCGCGCCGCTGCTAACCACTACACTACTGGAACTCAATGTTGTGCATTTTTCTGCAACCAATTTTTGTCCTTCTTGGGTGCTTTGCAATCCGCTTATACCAACCCAAGTTCCGCTGGTATCGTATGCTTTTGCACAGGTAAAGAAACCACCACTGACTCCATTTGCTGGATCACAATCCAATCTATTTTGATCTTCAAATTCTGCTTCTGCGCTGCTGCTTGCACAGGTTACATAAAGATCAGTAAAGTTGTTGTTGTTGCCGTGTGTGTTAGAAAAACTACTGGCCAGTGTAGAACTTAAACCATCATAAAAACTGATGGTAGGACCGGTGCTTCTGCTGGTGCCATAATTTACGGTGCTGTGGAAATAACTTGGTGTTCCCGAACCAGCATAACTGATGTAATGACTTACACTTAAATCTCCACCACCGTATCTATTCACAAACACAAATCTATTGTTGCCTGCGTAAGCAATATTGCCACTGAAGAAGTTATCTGTTGTATCAACCAATGCTGTGCTCAAACTTACGGTAGGAATGCTGCTGGTAGTTGCTGTCGAAGTTCCTGTTAAAGTATAACCTCTATAATGTCCGTCCCAATTGCTGCCATTCCAGTGTGGGCCTGCTACCAATCCAAAAGTGCTGCCTGGTTTAGCAGCAACACAGAAACCTGTGGTTGCACCTGTATTGGCAGTGGCAATACTAACATTGCTACCCATTGCCATAGTGCCAGTTGTTAAATCGATTACACCCGGTGTGATGTAATATGCATTTCTTGCGCTGTTTAACCAAGTTACAAGAAACACACCATAATTGGTGTTAAATGTGCCCTGCCAAGTTATTTGACTATCACCATAACCGCCATAACCGCCGCTATAAACACCACTGATGGCATTATTCAAAGTGAATAGTGTTGTTGTGCCAATACCGCCGCCACCTGTTGGTTGCTGATAATAATAGGCATGTTTCATTGCTCCAATAGGCAT
>Ga0196905_1000267_pt1 | contig 20970 bp, 44 predicted proteins | sample CB_VirMetaG_3_FD_169098 | JGI IMG/M metagenome (GOLD analysis project Ga0196905, IMG submission 169098) | Freshwater to marine saline gradient viral communities from Chesapeake Bay - CB_1508_1S Viral MetaG (v3) (version 3) | ecosystem: Environmental > Aquatic > Marine > Coastal | place: USA... | reverse complement strand
TACTACGAGAAGATGGAGGTTATTTTGACGAGAATCGTCGTGTAAGGGCTCAAAAGTTCCGAGGGGTACGCTCGGACGGCTTTTGGATTCCCGTGGATTCTGTGGCATTTACTGGCGTTTCTGTAGCGGATTTAAAGGAAGGCGACACCTTTGATAGCCTCAAGGGCGTGCAGATTTGTTCCAAGTATGAAACTGCTGCTACTCGCTCGCGCAAAGCAGGCGAGGCAAACAAGAAGAAAGCAAAGAAGGAAGTCAAGTTCAAAGCGGCTTTCCCAAAACACTTTGACACTGAACAGTTTCGTACTTCCGTGAAACGCTTCAAGGAAGGGGACTTGATCACAATTTCTGAGAAGTTGCACGGGACTTCCCAACGCTTTGCCCTTACAGAAGTAGCTCTTCTAACGCCTCGCTGGTCTTTGGCTCGACTAAAGCAGATGCTTGGTCTAATGCCAAAGAAAAAGTGGGATTACCTTGTTGGGACCAGAAACGTAACTCTTTACAACCCAGAGCAAACTTCTTACTATGATTCGGAAAAGTTCCGTTTCAATGTTGTAGAAAAGATTCGACCCTTGCTAAAGAAAGGTGAAATTCTTTTCTTTGAGGTAGTTGGTTGGACAGATGGTGGAAAGTCTATTATGCCAAAGGTGAATACTTCTGGTCTAAAAGACAAGAAGTTCAAGAAGCAATATGGAGATTCTTTTTATTACTCTTATGGTTGTCAGGAAGGTCAAGCAGACATTTTTGTCTATCGTATCGCCAACCTGACTCCCGATGGAGAGCTAATTGATCTGCCTTGGAATAGCGTAAAGGAGAGATGCAATCAGCTTTTCATCAAGCATGTTCCAGAATATGAGCAATTCATTTTTGATGGTGATTATGACAAGCTGGTTCAAATTGTTGAGGATTGGACAGAAGGACCATCAAAAGTGGATAGTAGTCATATTCGTGAAGGTGTTTGTGTTCGTGCGGAGCGTTATCCAACTCCGCTTGTTGTAAAGAATAAGTCGTTCCCATTCAAGGTTCTTGAGGGAATTGCGAAAGATAATTCAGACTATGAAGATATGGAGGAAATGTCATGAAAAAAGAACTACAAGATAAAATCTTTGAAGACTTCCCAGAACTATTTGAACTTCGTCGCCCACGCAAAGAAGGTGAAATGGTTATGCCTTCCATCTGTTATGGGCTTGAATGCGGTAATGGTTGGTATGATCTTATTTACACTCTTTGTAGCCAAATCACCAACCATCTCAAGTGGAACAAAAAGGACGATAAAGTTCAAGTAGTTCAAGTCAAAGAAAAGTTTGGAGGACTTCGCTTTTACACCAATGGAGTTTCAGATGAAATTCGCGGTATGATTCGCATGGCAGAAGCAATGTCCTATAAAATTTGCGATGTTTGCGGGAATAAAGGCGAGAATAGAAATAATCGAGGTTGGTATGAAACAACCTGTGAAGAACATAAAAGAAAGGAGTCAAAATGAAGGTTGGAGATAGGGTTAGAGATCTTGTTCTTTCAAGGGGAGAGGGAAGAATTGTGAGTTTCTCTTTTTGTGAAGATTCTTCCTGTTCCTGCCCTGGATTTGTTCAGGTTCATTGGGATATATATGATGAACCCGACCAAGAGGGACAAGATTTTCTTGATGATGTTGAAATAGTTGAGGAATCAAAATGAGCGAACATTTATTAGATGAAAAGCTAGAGAAAACTCTGGATGAAATGCGAGAGATTCTAGAACAAGCTGCAACTGCTTATGATGGTGAAGCAGATGGGTTTTGGAACTCTCTCTCAAAAGATGATCAACTCAAATGTTTTTATTCAGTTTGTAAGCGAATTCATGAGGGCGATATTGTAAATCGCGGCTCTTATCGTTATGTTCTTTATGATGTGTTTGGTTTTGGACTAGAGGCTTATTCAGTCGGAATGAAATGTGGTTACATGGAGATTCATAATGGATTGTTCCAAGACGAGGAGGCAAAATGATCTTTCACTTGGGAAAGAATAGGATTGTGGAGGTAGAACTCGTCAAGATGCTATGGAAACAATCGCGCTGGAATTTTATACCCTTGCGATTTGACAGCAACTTTGCGATGAAAGGTGACCATGCCCCATCATTCTATGTCGATGCTCATCTATTAGGCGTACGCTTGTTCAGTATCCACTATTACAATATTAATCATGAGGTTTAGTAAAAGATGTTCCAGAAAGGTGACTTGGTAAAACTATCCTATCCTTCTCACCCGCTTGGTTTTTCCAATGTCCTTATTGGCATTTACCTTGAGACAAGGAATCCAAACAAAGGCAATGAAGAACACATAGTCTGGGCAATTGGACAAAAACATAGCCTCAACAAAGAACAAGCGTTGAGTTGGTTGGAGAAAGTAAATGTTTCAGAAAGGTGACTTAGTAAAACTAAGCTTTCCCCAGACCGAGGGCAGCTACTGGACAAGATGGAACGGTTTGGACCGAGGCGACTTGGGTGTTGTTTTGGAAGAATCGGAGTTCCCCTCTTACAGTTGGGTTGTTTATTTTCCGGCATCGAGAGAAGAGAAAATACAAGCAGTACAGGGCTCTTGGCTGGATTTTGTTTCAAGATAGAGCTGGTGAGATAGGGCTTGACTTCATCGCCCACTATGCTATAATGTGGGTGTTGCTTTGGAGGACGACTATGACTGACAAAACTTGGGAAGAACAAGAAAAAGAAGACCAAAACCATTACGACTTGGTTTTGGAAGTCGCAAAACTGCGAGAACAAAACAAGCAGATGAAAGAAACTCTCAGAACCATTTGGGAAACAGACGCTCTGCAACTATGGGCATTTGAAAACCCAGATGACGAAGTTTCAATTGCCGACTTGGTTCGGGAATGCTTGGGGAACAAATGAAGCAGAAGAACTATTCAGGATGATTAACTTGGAGTCGAAATAATGAGCGCCCCTAGATACTATCTTGAAGTTGGCTTGACCGGAACCGATTTCAGATTTAGAATGAAGTTGAAGACCAGAGTAGGTGACCACAAAGGCTTACAAGAAGAACTAGATAAATTTTCTAAAGTCGAAACTTGGGAAAAGTTCTCAGAAAGATTCGTGGAGAGCGCAGGAGGTCTAGCAAAGATGGAAAGAGAATGGAATAAAAATTATGCTAAACTTGTTGGTCACGACCATCACAACGTCAAAGCAGAAGGTTATTGGGAACTTGCGGAGAATAAAGAATGAACTACAAACTAATCAATAACACAACAGCAGATGACTTTCTTTTAGAAATGCTAAAGTTGGGAAAGCCTATTGAGTGTTCCCTTGTTGGAGCCTTCGACAAAGAAGGCAGAGGAAGCCGCAGAGACATTGACCTACCTCTACACAGGGACGGCGATTATTCAACAGAAGTAGCCAAGAAGAACAACATTGATTGGGTTGGGCTTTATTGTATCAAAGAAGGCGAATCTATTACCATTCTTGAAATGCCGACAGCTACTATTGAAATAAATCTAAAGAAGGGGCAAGCTCTTATCTTTGATAATCAAGTCTGTCGTCACGCAAGAAAAGGTGCAGTAGGCGACCGTTTATTGTTGAGGGTTTGGATTGAAAACGAGACAGGATAAATCGTTTTAAACACTCTATTTATAATATGAAACTAATACTTGAAAACTGGCGTAGATACATAAACGAAGAAGAACTTGCTGCAACTGCACCTCGCGTTGGTAAGAGAATAGAAAGGGGCAGAACAGAAGAACCCATACCAGTCAAGAAGTTGTTGCCGACCTTCTTTAAAGTATTACAGGATGATCCAGAAACCTTTGACACCGTTCAGGAAAAGATTGCTGGTAAAACTTTTGAGGAAATTAAAGAAGAGGACCCAAAGTTTATTAAAGATATGGAAGAGGAAATTAACGATTTGATTGAAGGTTTTTCACGCCTACAATTCACGAAAAATTACCTTAGAGATGGAATAGATAGAAAGAACTTTCTTAAGTTTGTGAATAGACTTCCAGACGAAAAGAAAGAAGCAGTTCTAAAGGCAGTTGGCGTTATGAGCAATAAGTATTCAAGGGATCCAACATTTTCTTTGATGGGTGCTGCTCCAAATGAAATAAGAGTTTATTCTTGTCTTTTCAAAACAGAAGGTGTTAATGCTGAAAACATCACTGACGAACAATTTGCTAAGTGCCGCAAAGAAACTGAAGTACCAATCGAAGAAGATCTTGACAAATAGTCTGACGAATGGTATAGTGTTCGTATGAAATTGCCGATTGGACAATTAATAAAAATTACTCTTGATGAAAGAGAACAACCCTTATTAGCGACAGTTATTCAAAAGTTGGGCGATGACTATGAACTTGCTTGGATTTTAGACGATAAAGTAATAAAACATGTTAAGACAAGAGAAGAACTCATAAGGGCATTTACATCGGGATATTACAAACTTGTCGTTTAATTTGGATTGAAAAATGTTAAAGAGAGGCGATTTGGTTAGAGTTGATGTTTCCAGTTATTGGATGACAAGCCAACCAACCGCTTACACTTATGGCATTATGGCTCAAGATTATGATTCCACAACCAAGTTAGCAAAAGTAGCTCTGTTCTATTTAGATAAACCTAAAACCTTTCAGATTAGAGCAGTGGAAAAAGCAGGAAAAGAAATAGAGTTTAAAGACCCCTCAATAGGGTTAGATGAAACTGTAGCAAACTTCTTTAGAGAGAAAGCCGAAATGGATAAAGACAAATACCAAATTGGAGATTTGCTTATTTCCTATCCACTAAACGATCACATAGGAGTTGTGATAGATGTGGAAAAAGACTTTTATAAAACAAACTTTGGGCGAATGAATCGAATTACTATTCGCTGCGAAACAATGGGGCACAAGGTTTTCCATCTACCCGAAACTGCTGTTGATGTAGATTTTGGTGGAGAACCAGCTTGGAGAAAAGTTGGGGAATAATAATCTCAACTCCATAATTACTTTATGGAGCTATCAATAGGCGATTTAGTTTGGGTTAGATATACAGTGATTCCCCCTGGTTCCACTAATAATTTATTATCCGAATGGAAACTGGGAACAATTGTCGATGATAAAGATTACCAAGCTGGATTGTATAAAGTCCATGTTTTAGAATACAACATTATCCAAAAACATTTTATTAATGACATTAGAATCTTGGAACATAAAGCCACTATTTACGAAAGTAGAAGGGAGGCCAAATGAAAACCTACATTGTTAAAATGGCACAAATACTTAATAGATCAGCCGAAATAGAAGTGGAAGCAACATCTGAACAAGAAGCTATTGAGAAAGCAGAGAGCCTCATTCAAAAACACCCAGAACGTTATTGGGACGACCACGAACTAGAAGATCAATATCTAGAAGACATTGAAGAGGTTTGACCTCTTTTCAAAAGAGTGTTAGACTGGTCGGGTCATTTATCACCAAGGAGGATTAAATGATGAAGCACCACAATTCAAATCTTTTGACAGCATACCACATTATCGACAAATACGACAAGGAAGCTATCGAGCGATCCTATAACACTTACATTCTTGAACAAAACATTATCGAAATTGAGAACTTGGTTCATGAGTATTTAGTTGAGTTAATTACAGAAAGAGAACGAAAGCACGAAGAAACAATGAAACTTATTCGTACTTCTGATTATGTTATTGAAAAGCTCACAACCGCCATTGATTATTCAAAAGTAAAGGAAAGCCCAAAGTTCCGAATCAAACGAGAGGAATACAATCGAATGCTTTCTTTTTTGGATGAAGAAGAAAAGAACAAAGTTGTCGAATGGATTGAAGACAACGGAGGCTTTGAGCAAGTTCTGGCACCGGAGTGGGGGTAAGAATGAACCGTAATGTTGTTGATAAGTATAAAGACTGGACAACCGAAGACATCCGTCTTGATGTTCGCCGCCATACATTCCCTTATGCTGTTCTAATGGAGAATTGGGGAGGCGACTTCAACCAATCCTGTCTCATTCGTTCAGCAAATGTCTTTGGAGCAGAGAAGGTTTATTATCTCAAAAGAGGAAAAGGCTATGATAAACGAGGAACAGTCGGAACACACCACTACACAGATGTCCAACACCTATTCTCAACCTGCCAAGTCCGTTGGCTTAAACAGAAATACCGAATCATCGGAATTGAAAATGGAATCAAAGAAGCAAAAGAAATCAAAGAGTTTGACTGGACTTCACTTAAGAAAGAAGACAAAGAACCTTTGTTTGTCTTTGGCGAGGAAGGTTGCGGGATTTCTCCTGAGCTTCTAAGCATCTGTGATGATTTTGTTTACATTAAGCAATGGGGTTCTGTTCGTTCTATGAATGTAGCCAGTTGCGCTTCTATTGTAATGCATGAAGTTGTTAATAAACTATTTATTTCATAGGAGATAAATTATGTCTAAATCCAAAACATCAGAAGACCCATGGAAAAAGATAAAAGAGTTAGAAAAAAAAGTTGAGGAATTAGTTGAAGAAAATGCCTCGCTTTGGTTTCTTTTGGATGAGTTGGAAAAGAGCGACATTAATAATGAAAATGTTGCAAAATCTCTTCAAGAAGCTTTTTCTGAATTGAGATTCGCCAGTTTATTAGTTCATAAAAAAGTTGAACAAGCTTAATTATAAAACTAATTAAATATAGAAAACTAATCCAGAGGTTAAAAATATGTCTAATTCAACATCAAAATGGTTTAAATACCTAACAGAAGCACAAACTATGTGTGAAATGTGTGGTTCTGTTCATGAAGGTGGTTGTCCAACCTCATCTTCCAGAGATATTGATTATGACGATGAAGGTCGTATGGCTAAATCTCAACTTTATAAGATCGCAAACTATGCCACCGAACTCCAAGAAATGATTGGTGATGACGATCAACTTGAAGGTTGGGTACAATCCAAGATTGCAGTAATGGCTTCAATGATTGGTGCGGTAAAGCATTACCTTGAATATGAATATAAAAGAGGGGACGCTTCTATAATGGAAGAGGAGAGCGAGTAATGGTTCGCATTCGTCTTGAAGAGGGAAAGAAGAAATCATCTGGTAAAAAAGATGCTTGTTATCATAAAGTAAAATCCCGCTACAAGGCGTTCCCATCTGCTTATGCCTCCGGTGCTTTGGTTAAATGCCGTAAGGTTGGTGCAAAGAACTGGGGCAATTCAAAGAAAAACGAAAGTATTGAAGAAGCACTCGATCCACAAGAAGAAAAAGAACTTAAAACAATTAAGATGCAATTGAATAAGTCTGCTGCTAAACACGCAAGACAGGCAAAGCAAGCAACAGATATTGCACAAGCATCAGAAAAGTCATCAAAGCTTCATGCAAAACAAGTAAAGACAATTGATAAAATGTTAGGTGAAGAATTAATTCCTGGTGGTTTGGGATCAGAACTAACGGGAGATATGGAACACCAACACAAAGAAATCGCTGATATGCATAATATTTCGGTTGAAGAGGTTGAGAAACAAATTCAAAAAGGCATAAAAGTTGAAATGGAACACACCAGTGATCCAGAATATGCTCATGAAATCGCAATGGATCATGTCATTGAAGATCCAAACTATTATGACAAGTTAGTGAAATTAAAATTAGAAGCAAAGCGCAAACTAACAAGCAAACCTTCTTCTGAAACGAATCTAAGAGATTGGTTTAAGCGCAAAGGAAGCCCAGGTAAGACCGGCGGCTGGGTTGATTGTAATACTTGCCGTAATGGCAAATGTAAGCCTTGTGGCAGACAAGAAGGCGAATCACGTTCTAAATATCCAGCTTGTCGTCCTACCCCCGCTGCTTGTAAAAAGAAAAGCAAGACTTGGGGTAAAAAATCAAAGAAAGGGATGAAAGAAAGTATTATGGAAAGTCGTGATATAAAATTTGCAAATCATACAAGAATTGTTAATTTAATGCAGGAGATGTTTGGCAATAAAATTATTGTTGAAACGCAAAAAGTCGAAACAAAAAGAGGTACAACTCTAAAACTCCCACGCTTCCAGATTAACGAGAAAGATTGGGGACAAAGAGTTGATACAAAAGATCGCTCAACAATTGAATTAATTGGATCTCAACTAAAAGGCGACACTCCGCTTACTCGCGTCGCTTTCGCTCAGGAATTTATCAATAGTGCAGAAACTGTAAAAGAAAGAATTACGGTCAGTGAGGTTATGGCAAATCTAATGTTTTTAGATTTGTTCTCATCTGTTGTTAATAATTTCAATGAAGCCGTCGCAGGTTTCTTGTTTGAATCTTTGTTCGCGGGTATTTTTCAAGGCAAACAAATTCCTGCAAAAGAAGCAGATACAACCACGGACGCTATTCTAAAAGTTAAATATCGGGGTGGTCCAGAAGACGTGCCTTATTCTTTTAAACTATTAACAAAAGGCGCTACCCAAATTGGCGGATCTCTTTTCGATTTATTTAATGGCATCTGTAAAGAAGGAAAAGAAATTTACTTGGTTGGATTAAAAACAGGTGAATCACCAAAGATTGGTATTGAATTATATGAATTCCCAGTTGATAGAGAAAACTGGTTTGAGATTACGGCAAAACCAAAAATAACTACAGAACAATCGTTTGACTATGCACCGTTAGATGTGCAAAATATTGTACAATCTGGACAAATTCCAGATATGGATGTGATTCGGAATAACCAAAAAGTAAAACTCGCGTCTGCATTGGGATTAACAAAAGGAAAAACTCTTAGCACTGGCAACAAGACAAACGTCATTTTTATCAAAAATGGCGAACAGTTTCAAACAGTTAAAGGGCAACTTCCAGTTGATAGAGAATATTTTGTGAAGCAACCAACTGGTGAAAAGAAGGTAGCAATGCCGACAGGCATAGGTTTAAATACTTATGCTCCATTTGTTGAGGAAGGATCAGTTAGAGAAGGATTTAAAGAAGCAGTTGGTAAATATTTTGAGGAGTTTATCGTAGATCCAGCAGCAATGAAAGAAAAGGAAAACTTAATTTTCGATAGAGAAAACTCCCCATTAAATTTGGCACCCGCTTTCCAGAAACAATTTGCTTCATTTGCAGTTACACAAAATCAACTGTTGGCAAAAGAACCAGCACTAAAAGCAGAAGGTCCAGCAACATTAGTTCTTGATAAAGAAAAGTTTACTGAAGCAGCAAACGCCTATACAGATAAAGTAGGTCAGGAAATCTATGATCTATTCACCAACCTTGCAAACTTAGTTGATGATGTTAGTGGTTATTTCTTAACTGCCAATCAAGGAGAGAGAAACCAATTTGCCAAAGATTCAAAAGAATCATCAAAGAAATTGGCACAGTCCGCAGAGGAAAACTTGGTTGAGGTTGAGTCCGATGTGATGAGAGGTATTGTCTTAGACCCAGCGCCAGCGTCAAAAACTCCGAGCAAACAAGATGTAGCGGGACCGGGAATGAAAGGTTTAGAGTCTGGTGTCAAGACATCAAAGAAAGAATCAAAAGACCCAACCCTTAAAGAAAATAAGTCTATCAAATTAAAAATGAATAGACCAACAACTTTAAGAGAGAACCTTCAATTCCATTTAGAAAACAATATCACAATGGATAAATCTGTTCTAAGATTTGGTTCTGATTCACATATTAGACTAATCAAAGAAACCAAACGACTTTGGGAGCAAGGCAGATACTTTGCAACCCCAGATGAAGAGGAACTATTCCAAACAGATATAGGCGAGTATGCTCTCTTTGAAGGTAAGATGGTTCCACTCGATGTTCCAATGTTAAATGAGGAAATCATCGAAGAAAAGAAGACAAAGAAAGATCCACCATTAAACAAACCAACAACAAACCCAGGCGGTGGTAAAAAGTGGAAGGTCTATGTCCGCTCTAAGTCTGGTGGAATTAAGAAGGTCACCTTTGGTGATCAAAAGGGCGGTCTAAAAGGAAACTGGAATGATCCAAAAGCAAGAGCATCCTTTGCGAAACGTCATAAATGTGCTGAAAAGAAAGACAAAACCCAGGCAGGATACTGGGCTTGTAGAGCACACAAATACTTTGGAAAGAATGTCCCCGGTAGATTCTGGTAATTTCCCCTTTAAACAGTTTGAAAAGGATAACAAACTAATCAGGGTCTTTGAGGAAACCATCGACCCTGATGAACTTATTTGGCATCAAGATCGCGAAGATAGATTAATAAAAGTAATAAAAGCAAATGGTTGGGGATATCAACTCGATGACCGATTACCTCTAAGATTAATAGATAATCAAGAACTATTTATACCAAGGATGATTTACCATCGTGTTATAAAGGGTGATGGACCTTTAATCGTAGAGATAATAAAAATTTCGGAGCATAATAATGAAAGAAATCTTAAATGAGTGGAACAAGTTTCTAAACGAAATAGAGATAGAAAAAGATAACTCAGACTTAATCAAGCCAAAAAAATATTCAAAAGAAAATAAAGTTGATTTGGATGCACATAGACAAATAATGGATAAATATATTCAAATTATGTCTCCGACAACTTCGCTTGTCGATCCCAAAAAACAAAAGAAATTATCAACAAAAAACCGCTGTGGGTTTTGGGGACCCCTTGTTGATTTAACTGCCACAGCAGAGAAAGCTAAGAAGGCTGGGTTCTTTTCCACACAAACCGACGATATTGGCAAGTTATGGGCGAAAGTAAATAATCATGTTGCCTCTGATGAAAATGGGCGTCATCCAGCAGGATTTGTTGTTTTAGACCGAGGCGACTTTAGTAAAAGTAGGTCCAGAATGCCCGGTACCATCATTGACAATCTAAAAGGCGGCAAAGAATTAGAAGATATAAAGAAAGATATGGAAAAGGCAGCAGACTGCCCACCTAATCACAAATGTGTTCGAAAATGCATACAGACAGTTAAAATCCCAGAGGGTAAAATCACCTATGATATGATAGACTACACTGCTGCCCCACAGCAGATACTTGATGTCCAAGGAAATCTGGTGGGATTGTCTTATGCACCTGGAACAAAATATGCGACGACAAATTTTGCTGAGGTGATAGACCAAAATTTATTACAAAATAATCCAGGACTCATAGATCTGTTTAAAAACGCAGCTAATGCCTCAGAATCAAAGTTTGGTCATACGATATTCGCAGGAGTATATTCTCCCAAGGGCGGGAAATCCGCACAAAAAAGCGAAGGATATAAGGGATACAATACCGCAATTCAATTCTTTGCTTCTGAGGGATTCTCAAATGGGAAACCATCTGGACAAGTATATCCAGCCTATTTTAATGTTTTAGACGACAAGATTATATTCACACCAGATTTTAATAACAAAATTGATTGGTAATCCGAGATTGACTTGGATTTCAAGGTATAGTAGAATTAAATTCTACCTTGGAGGGCAAAATGAATCTCGAAATGAAAAAACTAAGCAGCGGTCGTCTTGGTGTTCTATTGCTCACTTTCTGCACCATTGTCGGTGTCTTGTTATTTATTAGACACAGGGAAATAAACTCGGGGAGCGAATGGATGTCCGAATTCGTTCAGGAAGATTATGATCCCATAGTTCTCCAATGGGTTTGCTATGACGATAGCGACGACGAACATGCAGAAAAGATTAAACCAAATGATGCCGTATATGTTTGGGATAATCCTGACACTGACTTTGCTACAAAGATCGCGATCTATAAACATGATGATTTTAAATCCAATCCACAAGATTACATTGTTCATAACCATTGTGTAAAAATCTCAATCCCAAATAATCAAAAATAAATAACTATTTATTCATGATGAAACTATTCACTAAACACCCCAACTCAGTTGGCGAAACATATTGGCAACATCTAAAAGTAGCAATGAAAGGCGTTTATCGTCTTGGAGGGTCTGCGATAATCTTTTTCTTTCATGCTATCTTTCCTTTTATTCCAGTTCCAAAGCCATTTGATTTGGTTTCTACTTCTGATTGGTTGAATGAAATAAGGAAGGGCAGAGGGCAATGAAACTACTAATGGAAAACTGGCGTAAGTTCGTTGAGGGAATCAACTCTGAAACTGGAGAACCCGATTACAAGTATTATGCTTTTGATTGGGACGATAACTTAATGTATATGCCCACAAAGATTTTCCTAAAAGCAGAAGACGGCTCAGAAGTTTCTATGACCACAGGAGACTTTGCTAAATGGCGAGGTAAGATAGACGAAAAGAAACACTTTAAATACGGTCCCGAAGGCAAAACCATTGTTGGTTATGCTGAGAATCCTTTTAGAATGTTTGGTGTTAAAGGCGATAAACAATTCTTAAAAGACATAGCCGCAAAGACCACCCCTCTGGCTACCGATAGATCTTGGAATAAGTTTGTTGAAGCAATTAACGGAGGTTCCTACTTTGCTATCATTACGGCAAGAGGGCATAGTCCCTTAACCTTAGAAAACGGTGTAAAAGAACTTATCAAAATAGGTCGCGGCGGCTTGGATAAAGATAAGCTTATCGATAGCTTAGTTGCTTATCAGAAGATAGTTGACGCTAATTTCGAAGAAAACGAAGAAACCACAAAACAATTATGGATAAGCTATTTTGAAAATTGCCAATTCAGTCCAGTTAGTTATGGTGAAGCATCTGCTTCTAGTCCTGAAAAAGCAAAGGTAAAAGCTCTTAAAGAGTTTGAAGATAAAATAAAAAAGATAAACCCTGAAGGTGAATTTGAATTAGGTTTCTCTGATGATGACCTTAAAAATGTGGAAGTCATAGATAAAGAACTGGGCGATAGAATTAAAGTAATTTATACTGGACCAGATAAGGACGACCAGTAGCCCACCACCACCCTACTACTACCCTACTACCCCTGCGTGTGTAATCATACACATAAGAAGGCTTGACAACTATTTATTAGGATGCTACACTACTATCCTACTACCCCCCGAGCAGGCGCATTATGAGCGATAATAAGAACGAAGACCTTTTACCAAAGGCACCAGCGAAGTTAGCCCCAAGAGGCATTCAATCTTTTACGGTGTTTAGAACCGAAGACGAAACAGGAGTCAGCGGCGACGGCATTGTTATTGAAGGAGTCCGCTTGGCTACGGGTCAGTGTATAATCCACTGGCTATACCCGCCACCACGCGGAGGCATTGCTATCTTTGAATCTATGGACGATTTCATCAAGGTTCACATCAAACCGCATCCAACCAACAAAACCATTATCACTTTCGATGATGGCGAACAAATGCGATTTGGATTATTTGAGGATGAAAAAGTTATTCCAAAAGATGAAACCGACTCCGCCATTCTACCGGATGGGTAGCCGACTGTCAACTAGACGATTATCTACCCTACATCAGAATCCTCAAACAAAACGAAAAACCATAATAATTCCAAGGGATTAGAGCGATAAGTCGTTTTTACAATGCCGACTGGACTATCATTTCCTTTACACATTTTAACAATCAGACCTATTCAAAAGGGCAGGGCAGAAACTCTAATGATTATCAAGAGTTAGCTCTGCCTTGACTTATTAAAATCCCCACCTATCTTGTCTGTGGTGGTGAGAAACCACATTAAGGAGTTTTCAAATGAATAAGGTAATGTCAGTTTGTATGGACCGTTTTCCTCGTTTTGATTGGCGAATCGACATTCACGATGATGAATGTTATGAGACTACGGTTTCTGGTTCTTTCGGACCCTTCAATACGGTTGATGTTTTGAGTCATGGTCAAAACCATGTTGTTATCACAGAGTTTGGTGGTGAAGGCAAATGGGAACAAGAGTGTGATGATTATAACCTTGCCCAAACCATTGAGGATTTGGCTCAAACCTTTGATTGGGAAGAGCGACAATGGTTTGAGCTGATTAATGGAAACCCGCAGGAGGATTGGTAAAATGGAGGATGGCCCGAAGGTGATTCAGAAAACCTCAAAGAAAAAGCAGCGTTGGTTTGACTTGGCGAAAAGGGCTGCTTGTGAGAGTGTTTATGGAAACATTCGTCACGGAGCCGTTGTTGTAAAGGGCGGCTCTGTCGTATCCTTTGGATTTAACAAGTCTAATCACTCTGCCTTTGGAAAGCGATTTCGTAATCCTAATAAGGGACATGCTACCCAACATGCTGAAATCTCTGCTATTTTGGGGCTGCCTCGTTCTGCTACGGAAGGAGCCGACATTTATGTTGTTCGTGTAAATAAGGAATGTTGTTGGCGAATGTCTAAGCCTTGCCCTATGTGTGAGGAAGCACTAAGGTTTGTTGGAATCCGTAGAGCTTTTTATACGATTGATGGCAAGCATTATGATTCTTGTAGGATTTCGTGATGGAATACAAAGTAGGCGATTTGATTTGGGACGATGGTGACGAATCCTTTGGTGTTTTGATTGAAATTATCAAAGACAAAGGTTTTCGGGTTTATTGGCTTAACTCTGAACTTTTGAAAGACCACGACCCAATAACGACCGAGACACTATGGAATCTTAAAAAATGTTATAGGAAGTTAGCATGAAGATTAAAGAAATCAAGATTGGCGATCTAATCCTTGAAAGGGAAACCAAAGTCCTTGGAGTTATTGTAGAAAAGAGTAATGATGGAGTAGTAGCAATCCGTTGGAATAGCAAGATTTATGGGTGTAATCAAACTTGGGAATCTGCCCATCAGATTAGTAAAGTAGGCGATTTGCTTGAAGTCACGGTGATTCCTTTTTAATGGAGAGTAAAATGATTGAAGTTGGTGATTTGGTTAGGATTTACCCCGATTTGGTTGGGGGCGATGAGATTATTTGCCTTGTTGAACGGGCGGTAAAAGAAGGTTTTTCTTATAACTTTTCTATTAGTTCTATTTCAGATTCATCGATTTACTTTGTAAGCGAAACACAAGTGGAGAAGATTAATGGCGACGAGATCAAGAATCGCAATCCAGAATAAAGACGGAACCTTATGGTCTGTTTATTGTCATTGGGATGGTGCGCCTGATTATAATGGCCGAATTTTAGTAGATTTCTACACAAATGAGGAAATCGTCAAATTCCTGATTAATCAAGGAGACTTAAGTTCATTAGAAGCTACGGTGCAAAAATGCCATCACTACCATAGGCGAAATCCGATTAAAGAACCATTAAAAATTCTTCATTCTCGCAGACTTGAAGATGTTATTCATCAAACCAAGGTAGAAGGTGGCGAGTTTCTTTATCTTTTTAAAGAAGGCGAATGGCTTTGCCTTTCTATTGGAGAAAGCGAAGAATTCTTGCCAGTTGAAGATGTCTTGACTTATTAACTTGGTGTCCTATCTTGTTTGTGGTGATGGACACCGACACTAAAAATCAGAATGGAGTAAAAAATGGCTTATCGTAGTAGCCCAAGGTGCGGATATTGTTATGGACGGGGCCACAGCCGCAATCATTGTCCAGAGGTTAAGAAGAAGGCCGAAGAAGGTTCCGATTATCACAAGCGTATCCTCCAAGCTCAGAAGGATGCTGTGAAAAATCGCAAGTGTTCTTATTGCTCGCAAACTGGACATAACAAGCGAAGTTGCCAAGTAAAGACTTCTGACAAGATTGTCTTTGATATGATTAATCGCGATTATCACAAAGATGCAGAAGCGGCTCTAAAGGCAAAAGGCTTTACTATCGGCAGCTTGGTTCGCTATAGTAGCAATTATTTAAAGGATGGTGGTACTCTCGCTATTCTAACCGAGGTTGTCTACAACAAAAGAACGCCCGATTGGGATTGGAAAAATAAGCGAATGGAAGGATATACTGAAGAAGAAAGGCATTCTTACAATCGTTATTACTTCGACGTAAAGGATTATACCCAATGTGTCTGTGTTAAACTGGAATCTCTGACTGGTACGGGACTTGGTTATTGGGGACAAGAATCCAAGTTTTGGGCAGGAATTGATGATCTACATATTTATGAATGGAACACTCGCAGAAGTTCCAATTATGAGGTAGTGTCATGAAAAAGAAAGTAATCAAAATCAAAAAGGAAAGACCCCGCAACCCATTTGCTCTTGAAGCAAAGTTGCGTAAGGCTGGAAGACATAAGGATAAACGAAAAGAAGCCTTGCGAAAGGCTTGTCGTCGCAAAGTAAAGGATTAACGATGAAAATCGGTGATTTGGTTAGGTTTAAAAAGTCATACTATGATGGTCGCTCTTTACCGGGTTTAAACTATGATTATTTCTATACCTCCAAATTGGGTATTATCGTTGATGAAAACCCAAAGTATTATTTTGTAAGTTGGATTGGGGATAAAGAGCCTTATGTTTGCGAACGAAAACATGCTTTGGAGTTAGTCAAATGAAAGTTGGTGATTTGGTTAGAGATACAGAGAGAGGCGATATCGGAGTAATAACCTATTGTTGTAATGACGAAGAGGAAACCTTCTATGAGGTAGTTTTTCCTACTGAAACTGTATTGTTAACAGATGCTTACTTGGAGTTGCTATGAAAGTCGGTGATTTGATTGAGTATTCTTACACATTTGAATCAGACTCTATTGACCCTTGGACAAAGGATAATAGCATTTGTTTTGTTTATCTTCGCGATAATGCGGACGGAAAATCTATTTGGGCAAAGCCGCAATTTGCTTTAAACAATCAAGGAAAGAAAGTCTTAGACATTACGAAGGAATCAGGTTTTCCACACACTCGCGAAATGCTCTGGCTATTGGATAAGAAAAGGTGTCGTGTTATTGATACCTTAACTCGCCCTTGACTTATTTAGAACCTGTCCTATCTTGTTTGAGTGATGGAGGCGAATAATGAGTTATGCTATTTGTCAGTTTTGCGGTGAGGATTATTCAGCAAAACGCTTTGAACTTGGCTACATAACTTGTCTTGATTGTGGAGATAATCAAGCTCAAAAGGAAACAGAGGCAAAATCAAAAAGAATCACAGTGGCTTATAACAAAGGCCCAATGATGTTTATTACTTCCAAAGAGTGTGTCGTCGGAATCTTTAAGTGCGGGAGTACAAAATGAGTTTAGGTTTTCCAGTTAGGGTTTATTGGGATTATGATGAAGAGGACCGCCCAACTCATTTACCCGAAGTCGTTATTTTGCCTGCGGAACTTTGCCATGACGAATCCGAAAGTTATCCAGAGGAGATTTTAGATTGGCTAAGTGATGAATACGGTTGTTTGATTTATTCATTGGAGTTTCTATGAAATATGAAGTAGGAACATTAATTATTGGAACATCAGCAGACAAAAGGGCAACCGCTTTCGGTGTGATTACAGAGGCTTTGCCTGAAACGGAACAATACCGCATTTCTGTTCAGCGAACCTATAAAGACGGCAGAATCGAATGGGATTCAATGCATTGCGACGAACAACAGGTTATAGCTTGGGAGAAAGACTATGGATACACATTTAGCAAATAATAACGAAGGCTTAGAGTTTATTGCCCTCAAAGATTTAACACCAGACCAACTGGTAGGGCAGTTATCCAATGCTCGCGTAATGATTGAACTTTCAAAAGGCTTTGGGATTGTTGCTTTTGCGAATCAATACAACCCAAGAGAACTTATCTGGATTCCTTTGAAAGTAGCGGAGGGTTAAGGTGGCAGACAAAAACCACAACAAGTTCAAAGTAGGCGATTTGGTTGTCTTATCTGCTTATGGATTGGGACTTAAAAGTACACCAAAATGGCTGACCAACTTCCCGCAAACAATCGGCTTTGTTGTGAAAAAAGGTGCTAACACCACTTATCCATTCAAGGTTGTATGGTTTGCGCATAATGATTTTAGAGAAGCATCATTTGTTCATTCAAGTCGAGAACTTAAATCAGTGAGGTGTAAATAAGATGTTAGTTCCAGAGATTACAAAAAAGATTAATAGTGACAAGGTTGTCGTAAAGTATGGTGATGATTATGTTTTGGTTTCACATTCAGATTATTATCAGCATCCAGAAACGCTCGCCTTTATTTGTGATGAAGAAGGCAATGTTTCTAACTGGTTAGAAGTGGCTGGCGGCTCTGGTATGACGATTGCCGATGTAATCACAGAGATTTCACAATACGGCATTAACAAAAATGGCGCTTTTTAGTTCTATCTAAAATGCCTGAGTAGATTCAACACATTAGGTCGAACTTGACTTATTTAGTCTGCGACCTATCTTGTTTGGGCGATGGGGAATCGCACCAACAACCTTAACTCTAAAAAAAGAGGCAAATAAAAAATGGCTATCGATTTCAAGACTTTTCTCAATGTTGTTCCTCACGTTGCCGAGGCTAAGTACCCGGTTCTTATGCGTGGTCGTCACGGTATCGGCAAGTCGCAGGTTGTTTATCAGCTTGCGAAAGCCCTTGACCGTCCGGTGGTTGAGCGTCGTGCTTCGCAAATGACGGAAGGCGATTTGATTGGTCTGCCTTCTATCGCGGGTAATGCTACTTCGTGGAACCCGCCGAATTGGTTCAAGTTTGCTTGCCAGAATCCTTGTGTTCTTTTCTTTGACGAGGTTGACCGTGCGACCCTTGAGGTTCGTCAAGGTTTGTTTGAGCTTACGGATTCCCGCAAGCTAAATGGTCATAAGCTCCATGATGATGTTCTTATTTTCGCTGCGGTCAATGGTGGCGAACACGGTGCAAACTATCAGGTTTCCGACATGGACCCTGCCGAGTTGGACCGCTACACCGTCTTTGATTTGGAGCCTACTGTTGAGGATTGGCTAACTTGGGCTAAGGACAAGGTTTCTTCTGTCGTTTGGGATTTCATTAACCAGAATCGTAATCATCTTGAGCATAGCGGCGACATTGAGCCTAATAAGGTTTATCCAAGCCGTCGTTCGTGGGAGCGTTTCAATAAGACCGTTGATAGTGCTGGGCTTTTGAATGAGGCTTCGCCTACTCTTTACCAGCTGGCTAATGCCTTTGTCGGTATGGAAGCCGGTGTTGCCTTTAACGATTTCGTCCTAAACTATGACCGTCAAGTCACCGTCGAGGATGTTCTTACTGGTAAGGCTCCCGAAATGACTAAGGGTTTCAGCGACATTGACCATGTTGCTCTTGTTGAGAAGCTGGAGAATAGCGATAAGATCAAGCAAAAGCTAACTGACAACGAGTGTGCTAACCTGTTCAAGTACATGGTTATTCTGCCAAGCGAGGCTTTCATGAAGCTCTGGACTGCCGTTGGTGCAACCAATCAGGATAACGCGATTTCCCTTCATGGTCAATCGCTTGAGGATGGTACCACCTTTAAGGCTCTGCTTGTCGAAATGCTGACCGGTAAGAAGTCCTAATAAAAACAGCAGGATAGGACGCCCTTGACATTTTGCTTGGGCGTCCTATCTTGTTTGTGGTGATGGGAAAAACCTATTTACTTGAGAGGTAAAACAAAATGGAAACTGGTTTCAATCTAAAGCTCCATCTTCACAGGCTTCTTCAAGACGAGCCTTTCTTTGCTGCTATTTCCCGTCGTGTGAATAAGCAGGAAAGTCGCGCCATTCCGACTGCCGGTGTGACTGTTGATAAAGATACTCTTCAGTTTAAGATGCTTTACAACCCTGACTTCTTTAAGGACATGGAAGAAAAGAAGATTAAGGGTGTTCTTATTCACGAGTTTTATCACCTTAGTTTCAAGCATGTAACCTCGCGAAAGCCAGAGGGTATTCCAAATATCATTTGGAACATTGCTTGTGATTTGGCTATTAACTCTATGATTGGAGCGGATAACCTACCGGAAGGATGCTGCATTCCAGGCGGTCCAAAGTTTGAGGATTATCCTCTGGGTAAAACTTCCGAGTTCTATCTCGAAATGATGAAGGAAGACGAGCAGTTTAGCGACGGTGAGGGTGGCTTCAAGGGAATGGAAGGCGAAAGCGGTAGTGATTTCGGCAACTTTGACGACCATGACGGTTGGGACGATTTGACCGAGGAACAGCGCCAAATGGTTGAGGAACGAGCCAAGGACATTATGGAAAAGGCTGCGAAGGAAGCTAATAACTCTGGTCGAGGCTGGGGGTCGGTAAGCGCAGGAATCAAAAAGGAAATCATGGAGCGTCTAAAGACGCGAGTTGATTGGAAGAAGGTTCTGCGAGCTTTTATCGGTGCGGCGCAACGTGCCGATAAGTCTAACACTATGCGTAAGATTAACCGTCGTTTCCCTTACATTCATGCCGGTCGAAAAGTCAATCGTGTCGCGAACATCGCTATTTCGATTGACCAGTCTGGTTCTGTTTCGGATGCGGAGCTTAATGCTTTCTTCAATGAACTAAACAAGTTGTCTGATTTGGCTACCTTCACGGTTATTCCGTTCGACACCCAAGTCGCGGAAAACAAAGTTTATGTTTGGAAGAAGGGTGAAAAGCGTAAGTGGGAGCGAGTTATGTATGGTGGAACCTGCTTTAATGCTCCAACTGACTATGTTAACAAGGGAAACTTTGACGGTCACATTGTTCTAACCGATTTGATGGCTCCAAAGCCTAAGCCCTCGCGGTGTCGGCGCATGTGGATGGCTTCAAAGCGAAATGTCGATCACATGCCATTTAAGACTAACGAGCGAGTTATCGCTATCGATGTAAAGGATTAACAAAATGAACAACTTTGATACACAAATGGACAATCTTATTGAGGAATGGTGGGAATCATTCCTGTCTGATTATTATTGTTATCTGCGAGATCGTCGCGTTAACGATAGCAGAGATGAAGCCATTGATTTCCTTAATGAATGGGCTTGGGAACAAGACATTAAGCTCCAACTAGCTCTTTATGTAATGACTACTCATAGTGAGCAGATTGATTGGGGTTTCTTTGGAGACATTTATGATGATGCCCCCGGTGGAGGTGGAGAAGCTGTGCGAAATCAAGCTATTTGGCTTATTTTGAAATACCACCTTACTCCAAGGGCAGAGCAGAAGTGGGCAAAGCCACCAGAACCAAAGGTAAAAGAAGTACCAAAGGAGATTTGGAAGGGAACACTCGACCCTGATAAGATTAAGAAGCAGGGTGATATTTGCGAACCATACCGCAAGGATAACCGAAACGACCTTTACACACGGCATCCCTACAAGTAGAAAAAATGGAACAGTTTTACCTAGCTTACATTACAAATGCCTTTATTGGATTGGCTGTCGGGTTCGT
>Ga0196905_1000264_pt1 | contig 21054 bp, 31 predicted proteins | sample CB_VirMetaG_3_FD_169098 | JGI IMG/M metagenome (GOLD analysis project Ga0196905, IMG submission 169098) | Freshwater to marine saline gradient viral communities from Chesapeake Bay - CB_1508_1S Viral MetaG (v3) (version 3) | ecosystem: Environmental > Aquatic > Marine > Coastal | place: USA... | reverse complement strand
ATGTTATGTGCAGAGCATAAATTTTTAGGTTCGCCTAAAAAAATAGTTTAGACAAGCCTAAAAAAGATAAATGAATGTGTGCATTGGTTCAATTTTGGCCTAACGTGATTAGTGTGCATGAGTTTACTTGGTGCTTCCATGGTTCCTTATAATAGGTATTAAGTTGGACGGCCATCCAAGCGAAACCAAATAGTTACATTGTAGATCTAATCAGCTATTTAACCGAATGGATACGCTTAGGGAGCCACAGCTACAGAGACCATAAGCAATACACATGCACCACAAGCAGAGCAAAGTATGTAGCCAAACAGTTACAGAGGGAGATTAGTATGTAGCCATACAGTTACATAAGCCAATACAAAAGTCAAAAACTCAGCAGGAAATCGGAAAAAAATCGACCCCCCACCCCAAAATCGAAGCACGTTTTCACTTTGGACTCCGGCTTGTAATTTCGCTATATACCCCAAATCAACCATTTATGCGACATAACTTCTTTAATAGCACATAACCACCGTTACCTATTTATTACTCTTATAATGTTATTCTTCTACATTTTCCTGTTGAAAAAATGTTGTATAAGTAATTGATAATCAATAGTTCTGTTGTACTGTTATAAAAAAAAATGAAATGAGATAGAAATTAAAGTACGCATAAAGAATAGAGAGAGAGAGAGATAGGGAAGGTGGAAAAATCAACATTTGCAACATTGGAAAGGTTGACTATATTTGTTGCATGGAAAAAATTTATTTAAATCAAGATTGCATTATTATCGTCTCAGATGATGATGGTGTAGTGTTACTTGCTATGGATTATGTTCATAGTGATAACCAAAGTACAGCAGAGGTAAAAGAGGATAGTTATTTAGTTCAGACTGAGGATGACTTATCAGAGCTTGCTGGTTTCTTGGATGAGTTGCCTTATATAGAGGATTATGACATAGAGGTAAAAGAAACCACATTCGAGCTGTCTTTTAAAACGAGGCACGGTATGAGTGTTTCTTGTGAGTCTTCTATAAAGAGAAATATCAGCAGGAAATATTTGGAGGAGATGTTAGATGGTTATGAGTTTATTTTGGCTACATGCCCTTTAGGTATGGGTGAGAAAATAGATACTGAGGCTAAGATTGAGTTACTAAAAGATATACTTTCGTAGTTATGGCTTACGAGGATAACGAAGCAGATAGAAAAAGGATAGATTGGCTCTTGCGTATTCAAGCGAGGGCCAATTCTAACTTAGGTGTAGATAGCACACCATCAGAGGTAAAGAGGGTGATGAAAGTTATTAATCGATCAGACAGGTTGATTAGGTCTATTGATAAGAAATTCTTCCCTACGAGTAAGGAGATTGCGGAGATGTTTACATTTAATGTTTTAGCTAGTAAATAATTTGGTAAATTTGTATTGTAGAAACAAAAACCATGAAATCTAAAAAGAACGTAAGCCTAAGTGTAAAAAGAGGTGAGAAGCTATCAATAGAAAGAGGAGCAGGATTAACTGAAAAAGGGAGAAAGAAATATAACAGAGCCACAGGTTCTAACTTACAGGCACCAGCACCAAACCCAAAAACGAAAAAAGACAAAGCAAGAAGGAAAAGTTTCTGTGCGAGAATGTCAGGGGTGTCAGGTCCAACAAGTAAGGATGGTAAACTAACAAGGAAAGGTGCAGCTTTAAAGAGATGGAATTGTTAAGTCTATGAAAAGTAAATCTACAGTAAATAAAGCAGGCAATTACACTAAGCCTACCATGCGTAAGAATTTGTTTAACAAAATTAAAGCAGGGACAAAAGGCGGAAGAGCTGGTGAATGGTCGGCTCGTAAAGCTCAAATGTTAGCAAAAGAATATAAATCTAAAGGAGGAGGATACAAATGAAAGGTGTAAAACACTACAAGAAAGACGGAACACTTTACACAGGAGGAACACATAAAATGCCAAATGGTTCATTACACTCTGGAAAGACTCACAGTAAAACAAGTGTAAAATTATTTCACTTTAAAGAGTTATCTGATACTGCTAAGAAAAAAACAAGAAAGACAAAATAATGCCACTTAAAAAAGGTAAATCAGCAAAGACTATTTCAGAGAACATTAAAGCTGAAATGAAAAGAGGTAAGCCTCAAAAGCAGGCAATTGCTATTGCACTTTCAAAAGCTAAGAAAAAGAGAAAATAATGCCACTTAAAAAATCACAAAAGTCTTTAAATAAATGGACTAAGCAAAATTGGACTACACCATCCGGGAAAAAATCTTCCGAAACAGGAGAGGTGTATGCCCCTGCTAAAACTATAAGTAAGTTAAAGTCTACTCCATCAGGTAGAAAAAAGTTAGCTCTTGCTAATAAAAAGAAAAGAGAAGCTACATCTAAGGGTGAGCAATATGCTAAACATGGATTACATAAGGGTAAAAATCGATAAAGGAGATGATTAGTTCAGACTGGTTGCTATCAAATAACTTTAGGGATTTAGGTTATGGTTTGTGGGAGTATAAAAAACAAGATTGGATAGAGTATGATCTCAACTATTACACTGTATGTATAAACGAAAGATGGTTAGAGCCTCAATATAAATTTCCAGAAGAGTTAAATAATTTAGTAAAAACTTTGACAGGTGAAAGTATTTATTAAATTTGCACTAATGAAAACAATGCGTTCAAAAAGGCGTGGTAAATAATAATTATGGCAAGAGGAAACGTACCAACAAGAAGTAAAAGCACAACAGTAACAAGAACTAAACGTAATGGTGTTAGTGGAACATTAGTAAGCACCACAACATCAATAAGCGGTAGTTCTGCTCCAAGAAAAACTTATGCTCAATTAGCAAAAGAGGGAGGTAATGTTGCAGCAGCTAAGGCATACAACGCTAATAAAACATCTGAAAGTTTTAGACCAGATGCACCAAAAAAAATAACACCTAAAAAAGCTTCTGTTCCAACACCTCCAAACACAAGAAGTATTAAAGGAACGCCAATGAAAACTCCAAGACCTAGAACGTCTAATGAGGATGGTAGTTATGGTGGAGGAACAAGTTCTGGAAATAAAGGAAATCTAAAAAAGACAGTTAAAAAAGCTGTTATTAAAGCTAAAGATAAAATTGGAGCATCTAAAAAAAGAACACCAACGAAGACGAGTAAAAGAGAACTTGGTTGTGGTGTTAATAGTAAAAGATGTAAAGCCCCTAAGCGTTAATTTTTATTTTAAAGCATATCAACAACTAAAGGAAAATATAAAAAGAAGTTATGAACGATCCGGAAAAAGAAGGTAGAAAACTTAAGAGGAAGGTAAACTCTAAGAACGTAAAGTTGCGTAATAACAAAATAGTTGAGAAGACTAAAACTCCAAGGAAAAAGGTTGTTAAGAAAACCATCCAGAGGGGAGACAATCCTGTAAAGACTGTAAGAAAGACTGTTTCAAAAAAGAGCTCATCTAAAAATATTTCCGGAAGGGCTACAAAAATTGGAGCTGCTGTAGGAGCTGCTATAGGAGCAGGGATTATTGCCGTAGGTACAAGGAACGATGAGCCAACTTATAAGAATAGGGCTACTGGTGATTATGCTAGTGCTCAAGGAACTCTTCCATTTAGAAAAGAGACCACTCATTATATTGATAGGAAGCCTGAGACCAAAACACACATAACAAGTGGAAGGACTTACAAGGGCACTAACAATATTGGTTTAGGAGCTACTTTTGGTGGTGTTGGTTCCGCATTTGGTGCTGCTGCTGGTGCTAAGATTGGATCAAAGATGCAAACGAAAAGCAGAAAGACTGTGAATAAAACTGTTAGGACCAAAGAGGTGAATGGTGTTAGCAAGTCTGCTGTAAAAGCTGGAATGAAAACAATGCGTTCAAAAAGGCGTGGTAAATAATTTAGTAAAAACTTTAACAGGTGAAAGTATTTATTAAATTTGCTTTATTCAAATTTAATTTATGCTAAAATCAATTTTAACGGACCCATGGATAAGTGGGTTTATTGTGTTAGTCACACAATTTTTATTCGTCATGTTCAGGACCTTGAATGTGATACACACCTCAGAACGTAATATCTTAAAAGCAGTTATAACAGGAAATGCAATTGGTATATTGTGGCTGTTATCAATCGCTATTGGAGCGGATGCTGTTATGAGCATGACTTGGCAACCAATTTTAGCATATTTAATTGGCGGTACTATTGGAACATTTGTAGGATTTATTTTAAAGAAATGAGCATCATTGGTATATCAGGCAAGATTGGCTCCGGCAAAGATTTATCAGGGCAGATAATTAATTATTTATCTACTGTTGACCATCCTAGTTTTATTGAGTTTAGAGCTAGGCATGTTTATTCAAGCCAGTTGTTGGGTAACCCCAAGTACGAGTATAAAAAGTTTGCGGACAAAATCAAGGACACGTTGTGCTTATGGTTAGGTTGTACTAGGGAGCAGCTTGAAAATAGGAAGTATAAAGAGGCTTCATTGGGTCCTGAATGGGATGATTTAACACCGAGAAAGATATTACAACTTTTAGGGACTGAATGTGGTCGTAAGATCATCCATCCAAACATTTGGGTAAACTCGTTATTTTCAGATTATAAGGAGAATTCGAATTGGATTATTACAGATGTGAGATTTCCAAATGAGGTGGAAGGGATCAAGAACAGAGGTGGAAAAGTATTCCGAATAGAAAGGAGTATAGCATTAAGATCTCACTATCGTAGTGAAGATGACCTATTGGTTAATGGAACGGTTGAGGATATACATAAATACAATCATACAAGCGAGACTTCTTTGGATGGGTACAAGCACTTTGACGATGTATTAACAAACAGCGGATCACTTGAGAAGTTATATAACTTATGGTCATATTACTTCAAAAGGAGATAGAGTTAGACTCCTATCGTGGTTTATTTTTTGCTTATATTTGTATGTTAAAATAAAAAGAAATGAAAGGAAGTACATGTAAAAAAACCATGAAATCTAAAAGCAAGACCACATCTGGATACGGAAAAATGGGTAAATCAAAAACAAATACTTCTTCTAAAGGAAAGAAGAAATATTAATAAAAGTTTACTTACATACTTTTAGAATATTAAAGCCCTGCTTGATAAATCTCGCATGGCTTTTTATTTAGTTAAAATACCATATTAGTAGCAAATAAAAAGTTTAATATCTTTGCAGTTATGGGAAGAATAAATGACTACGATAATGACCAAACTATAAGCAATGATGACAAGCTTATTGGTAGTGACTCATCCAATGGTGGTGGCACAAAAAATTTTTCTTTATCTAATCTTAAGAGTTATTTTCAAGGAAACTATGTAGTTCAATCCTATGTTGATGGTATTGAAGATGCTCTTCAAGCTGATATAGATTCATTAAAAAAGCAAAAACTATTATTATTATCTGAAGAAAGGTCTATAAGTAATGTTATATTAGAGCCTACGGTAATTTCATTTAAAGGAATAACAGGAAATCCTTCTACAGGAAGTATTAATATTTATCCTGGCAAGATGAATCTTTTAAATAATACTTTTATTGCAAATATATCCGATGAAGCTTTTGTTATAAAAGTTTCAATGTCAGCTTTTACGAATATATCGGCTAATAATTCCCAGATTAATTTCAACTTAGAATCCTCTCCTGATAATGTTAATTTTGATATTATTAAAACAGTTCAAAGTTCAAAGTATAGTATAGGAAGTCATGTTGATTCATTTTACTCTTATTTTAATTTTCCATCAAATACTTATTTAAGAATAACTGTAAGTTCTACTCGTTCTGGAGATATACTTTCAGAATTTTCATCATTTGATTTTGAGATTCAGTAATATTTATATATTTGCTGTAAATTTAAATTAAATGAAACTATTATTTTCTGAAGAAGCTAGAGAAAAACTATTCTCAGGCATTACTAAAATTTACAAGGCTGTATCAAGCACATTAGGACCTAACGGTAAAACCGTAGTTTTAGAATCAAACAGACATATTGGTGGGATGACAGTGACAAAGGATGGTGTTACTGTAGCTAGAGCTGTAAACTTAGATGATAAGGTAGAAAGTCTTGGTGCCACTATGGTAAGACAAGCATCATTAAACACAGCAACAAAAGCTGGTGATGGGACAACAACATCGATAGTTTTAGCTTACGCTATAATTGAAAAAGGTTTAGAGCTTATTAATGGTAACTCTTCTTTAAGCAGATCTGATATAATGTCTAAAATAGTAGATTTAAAAAATTCATGCATCGATATTATTAATAAATCTAAGATAAACTTAGATGAGAAGTTAATGAAAGAAATTGCAACCATATCAACTAATAACACACCATGGCTCGGAGATTTAGTTCATAAGGCATACACAAGTGTTGGTAAAAACGGACATGTTACTGTTGATAATTCAAAGACAGAGGAGACATATTTTGAAGGTGCAAACGGGATTAAGATTGATAGGGGTATGTCTAATAGGGCTTTTATCAATAACATGAAGGGTGATCAGTGTATCCTTGAGGGTGATGTTCATGTTTTGGTGTCTACCCAAGAGATAAGTAATTTATCTCAAATAGAAGGGGCCTTATCAAAGGTTATACAAGAAAGAAAGCCATTAATTATAATAGCTCCATGCTCAGTTAACTTCAATGTTACTTTAGCTGCAAATACTGTGAAGTTAGGATTAAAGATGTTGGCTGTTGAACCGCCAAATTTCGGATGGAAGCAAGATGAGTTAATGAAGGATATTGCTTTAGCAACTGGTGCTACATACTTTAGCGAATCAACAGGGGATGATTTAAGTTTAATATCATATGAAGATCTTGGGTTAGTATCTAGAGTTGTTTCTGATCAGGAGTCTACAGTAATGGTTAGGGTTAATTCAAGCGATGAAGCTATAAGTCAAAGGGTAGAGGAATTGAAAGAGGCCATTAACGAAGCTTCTACCGAATCTGAGAGAGAGTTCATAAGAAAAAGAATTGCCACTTTAGATGGGGGTATAGGTGTTATATACGCAGGCGGTAATAGCGACATAGAGCAGAAAGAACTTTATGATAGAATAGAGGATGCTGTTTGTGCTGTAAGGTCATCTATAGAAGATGGGGTAGTGTCTGGGGCAGGGAAAGCTCTATATGATGCTCAAACCCATTTAGACTTTACTGTAGAAGATTTGACTCAAGAAGAAATTGTTGCTCATGAAATAATGAAATATGCATTAAAGCAACCTTTATTAAAGATACTGGAAAATGCTGATTTAAATAAAGAAGATGTTTATCCGTATAAAAATGAAATTGGATTTGGTTATAATTTAAAATCTGGTAAATATGGCAATCTTATTGATATGGGCGTTGTTGATCCTTCAAAAGTTACAAAGTCGGCATTAGAGAATGCTGTTTCTGTTGCAACTACTGTACTAGGGACTGATACTGTTGTTTATGAATCGAACTGATTTAGAAATTGGATCCATTGTTTCTGATAGGAATGGTAAGGTTTTTTCTATAGAAAAGTTTGGTGAAAACAACAAGGTTTTTTCTCATAATGGAATATCTGAATACATAAAATTCTTACTACCCGTAGATATTACAGGTAATATGCTTATTAGTCTAGGATTAAATTACGACCAAAGAACAGGTTGGTTTAGATGGGGTAAAGACCTAAAAAAGGGTATAATCAGAAAAAGTGCAGGATGGGTAGTTAGAGAAATTGTAAATGAAAATGACTTTTTAGACCACTCGCCAATAAAATTTATTTACGAATTTCAAAAAAAATATAAAAATGAATATAGTAACAATAGCTGATTACGTTTTATTTAAACCTGTTAACGAAGAGCTAAAGGATAAAAATGGAATGATAATTACAGACAAATCAGACTTCAGATACTCTAAAGGTAAGATTGTATCTGTTGGCGAGAGTTGTGGAAAACTAAAGGTGAATGATGTTATATATTACGATAAATCAAGAACATTTTCTTTGCATATAGAAGGAGAAAATGTGATGGCTATTAAGTATCCATTTATTGTTTGTGCTGTCCCGTCTTAATTTTTTTATTTAAGTTTCTTATAAAATTTCTATGTACCTTCGATGAGAAGGGTACATTTTTTGCCATTAACGGGTTACTTGTTTGAGTCATTGGTAGAGACCTACCATCTAGGTATTCGTATATCGTATCTATAACACGCTTTGCTTTATAGGTTAACCTATATACAACTCCTATTTTTCCAGGCTTTAAATCCTTTGGAGCATCTCTATAGATCTCGACCCATCCATTTTGTCTGAGTCTATCTAACCTTAATCTATCCCACGACACTATTTTGTTAAACTCATCAAAGTTTGTTGATGTGAACAAACCCTCTGATCTTAAGAAGAATAGAGTATCTAAATCTGACTGTGTAAGTCCGTGCTTTTCCTTAATAAATTTTCTAACTACCTTATAGTATTTTAAATAATCTGATTTCATTAACTACAAATCTACTATATTTGCATAACATATGAAACACAGAGAAAAAATTGGATTAGGTGATCTTGTTGAAAAGGTGACAACCATAACTGGAGTTAAGGCTGTTGTTGATAAAGTATCTAAAATTACCGGAAAAGATTGCGGCTGTGCTTCAAGAAAAGAAAAACTAAATAAGGTTAAGTTATGAATACAAAAGATCAAGCAGGTAGGGCAAAAGTTGTTACTCCTAGCGACACTGTTAATATCGCTCCACCATTTGGAAGCGAAAGTAAAAATAAAGGTTGCCTTCTTAGAATAGGTAATATTTCTGGTGGGACTGATATTAAGGTATTAACTGTTGGTGGAGATGAGATAACTTATAATGGCATCTATGCTGGAGAATGGATTCCGGTAAATGTTGTTAGAGTTTACGCTACAGGTACTACAGTTTCTAATATTGTAGCTCATTGGTAAGCCATGAGTCCTTTTAAGATATCTTTATTTTCTAGGATTGGAAGTTCTGTATTAAGTGCTATTGGAGCTATTGGTGATGCTGTATCCGCAATAATTGGAGAACACTTCTATGACTTTACTGAACAAAATACTAATAGTTTTGTAGGTGCTGGAGAAGGTGAATCTGTTATTAATGATTATCTTGTTGCTGATGGAAATCAGTTAAATTATTTTAGAAGTCCTCTTGTATCAACTAGTGGAGCAAATACTTTAAAAAGTTATTATTTTGAGTTTTATTTAGCTACCCAAATTATTTCTAATGATACTACAACTGCTGCTTCATGTTTTTTAGAATCCGTAACAGTATCAGCAGATAATAGAATAATTTTAGGACAAGTTACTGCAAGTTATAGTCCAGATAATGTAGGATTTAGAACTACAACAGGTACAAATTGGGGTGCTAATTTAGGTATTATAAGTGTTGGTAATCATACTCTTTTATTTGAATATAACGGAAGTGCTTGGACTGTTTCTTTAGATGGAGCTGCAGCAATAATTATGATAAATCGTAATAGTGGTTCTCCTAGTGCAGGCACTATGACTACAGCACAAGTTCTTTCTATAATGCAAAGACCTAGTAGTAGTAGTTTTAGAGATTTTCAAGTAAATGGTTATATTTCTAGATTTCAAATTACAGATTCTAACGATGATATTATATTAGACTTCAAAAATATTTATGGTGCTAATGGAACTACTTATGATTGGAGTGGTTATACATTTACTCGTTATGTAGGTAATGCTACTAAGAGAGAAACTATTACTGTTCCTGGTCAGTATAGAATTGAGAATACTAGTCCTACTAAACCAGAGTTTACATTCGGCAACGCTTTAAAATTTGATGGGGTTAATGATTATGTTGATTTTAATGAAACATATTTAACAGGAAAATCTCAATTTACCATTAATTTATGGTTTTATCGAGAAAATTCTGCCAGTGCTTCACGTCAATACATTTTTTGGCATGGTAGCTTTAATAATTACGGTGTAGCTATTGGTGTAAATTTTGACACATCAAATAAATTAGGATGTAGAGCAAGAAATAGTGGCACGGAAGTTCAATTAATATCAACTTCGGATATACCAATTAATAGTTGGCAATTTGTTTCATTTGTTTTTGATAGCGTAAACGACCAACATTATTTATTTTTAAACGGAGTACAAGAGGCAAGTTCAACGGTTAATGCAGGTACAGTTCTTGCAAGAACAGCAAGTGGATTAGGTGCAGATATGAGTAATAGTTCATCATTAAATTTTATTTTTCAAGGAAGAACTGATGAATTAAGTATTGTAGATACACCTTTAACACTTACAAATCATCAAACTTTATATAATAGTGGAAATGGTTATTTAGCTACTAATTTATTTACCCCTGATAGATATTATCAATTTAATGAAGATGATGGTGAAACTGCATTAATAGACACAATGGGAAATCAAAATGGCACATTAAACAATTTTGATACTGCTACTTGTTGGGTAAGACATGGTTACTACAAAGAACTATCTCCATACACAGGTATTGTAGGAAAGTTTGATGGGACAAGTGTTATTTCACTACCTAGTGATTTGTCTGCTGATATTAGTTTCGCAACAGGATTTATACACATGGGCTTGTATTTGGATTCTTCAATAGCTAATGCAAGTAAAATAATTAATCTATCAAATAGTTCTGTTGACTTTTTAAGACTTATCTACAGAAATGATGATACTATTGATATTCATGTTAGAGACGGTTCTACAGAAAAATGGATAATTGAAATATCAGACATACTTTACGACGAGATATTTCAATTAACTATTGTTCAAGATGGTGTTGAACCTATTGTTTACTTGAATGGTAGTGAAGCAAACTTTACTTTTACTATAAGTACAGATAAAACTGTTTGGTTTGATAGTATTGATACTTCAGGACAAAGATTTATAGGTGGAGAAAATACTTCTGCGGATTTAATAAAAGGATTGGTTTCTAATTTTATAATAGGTAGTGATGTGCCCAATGCCACACAAGTAGAACAAATGGCCGCTAGACCTGAACTTACTAAAGATTATCTTGTAAATACTGTAGGACTTACTTGGTCTAATGTAGCAGCCTTTTATCCACTAACTGAAAATGGTGGAGATACAGCTTATGACTATTCAGATAATGCTAATCATGGCACTTGGACTAATCCTGCTTATGAAACAGGACTAAGTACAGCTAGACAATTAGGATTACAGAATGTTAGTAGGTATTCTCCTTTTGATGGGATTAATGATGTAGTTAATGTAAGCACACCATTTACTTTAAGTGAGGGAACTATAGCATTTTGGTTTATGCCTTTACAATCAAATTATAACCGTGTTATAGGAGCTGATGGTTCTTCTAATTTTTCATATATTAATCCACAAATAAATTTTTCAAAAATATTATTAAGAATTAATAGTGCTGCTAATCAATTATTTTTTACTGACCCGTTACCTATGACAATAGGAAATTGGTATCATGTAGCTGTTACTTTTAATAGTACAACAGCTAATTGTTTTGTAAATGGAATAGCTTGTCAGGAAAACCCTTTTAATATACCTGTAGAATCAAATACATTTCAAGTATATAATTTAGGAAGATTATGGCAAACAGAAACTTATGGTAAGCATATTACAGACGATATAGCTGTATGGGATACTATACTTGACCAAAATGATATAACAGATATATATAATGGAGCATTAGCTAGTGATTACTCACCTGAAAATTTACAGTTATATTATAAAGATGGATTTATAAATCAAAACGGAGTATTTAAAGATTTAAGTGGTAATGGTAATGATGGAACTCCTAGTGGGGATATGGAAACAATAATACTTCCAGAGAAAGAAACAATAGCAGGAATACCTTATGACGTATTTGGATTTGAATGTAACTCTCAAAACATTGTAGGAGAAGAAGAAACATTTGCTCTTAGAGGTTTGGGTTATGTAGATTATGATGGTCATGCTGGGCCTTACACTGATGTTAAGCAAATACAGTTTATTATTAAACCTACTTCTACTAACCATGCTTATATACTTACAGACGAAGCTAATAATAGAATAGCCTATATTAGTGGTAATCAAGTAGTATCTGATTTTGGTTTAAGCAGTGTGTATATTAATAATGTAGAAACAGATATAGTTATTACTAATATTTGGCAACAAGTTACTATTGAGTTTACTACTCCAGTTGATATAGAAAAGTTATATATTGGTAGTAGTGCTGTGCCAGATGCTTTTGAAGAATTTGGGATAGATAAGTTGAATATTGTAAAAGAATAATAATGGCAACAGTAGATAAACTAGCAACAGATAATTGGAAAATAAATCAGCCTATTTATGATGCTGGTGAAGTACATAAAAGACTTTACGATGGTTATGAAGTAGAGGCAGGAGCTGTATTTGTTAAAATGCTGGTTAATGGTAGTGAGCCAACTACTGAGAGGAAAGTAATTATTAACCAACTTATCAAAGACTTAAAGGGAGTTGGAAATACAGGAGAAGATAATGTGTTTGCATTACTAGATAGTATTCAAGTTTATGCAGCAGCAGACCAAATACAATCACTCGTAGATTTAAGACAGCCTTTTGTTGTGTTACCTAGTATTTATGGTGAGACTATATTTACAACAGATGATAAATATAAAGGAACAGGTATTAATACTGGATTTCAACCTGCAACTCATAACATAAATTATTCTTTAAATAGCGCATCTTTTGGTGTTTTGACAGGTAGTGATAATCAAGCTCAGCAATATCTTGTTGGTATAGATGAAAATCCTAATAGAGCTTGGATTAGGTCAGACGTAAACGGAGGAACTATAGATGGGTCTATTAATGGACAACTTGTGCAAGTTCCTGGAGGATATACTGCTGATTATCAAAATGCTTTCATTACTCATATCAGGTCTAACTCTTCTGAATTTAAAACATATCATGGAGACGAATTACAAGGAACTACAAGTAGCGTTTCAACATTTGTTCCTAGGACATACACATTTTTAACTAATGGTATTAATAGAGCCGCACCTGCTGCAAATAGTACTGCTTCTACAAGAATATTTTATGCAGGAGGAGATATATCAGCTTATATGGCTCAGCTTGTAGATTCTTTTAACGCTTATATAAACGCATTATAATTATGAAAACATTTACATATTTCTCTTTTACAGAAGCTACTTATCAGAGTTTGGTAAGTGCTAATTGCCCTAAGTTGGCAGAAAAATTTAACACTAAAGGTTCTTCTACATACACCGATGAAGAAGGTAATGACATTACTACTAATTGGGATTATACTTGGGAGGAGCTTTTACCTAAAATTGGTGTAACTCCTTTAGAGATGTGGTATATGCCAAGACAAATAGTGCAAGAAGAGTTACTTGATGAAGAGGGTAATGGTACTGGTATAATGGTAGATATTGAAAAGTATATTGTAGAAACAGTTCCAGCTCCTACTGAAGAAGACCCTAATGCTACTAAAGACCAATATGTAAAACACAAATTGTTTATTGCTAGGCTTCCAGAATGTAGTAATTTAAATGGTGAAATTAGAGAATTAAAAAATTTAGGACTTAATAAGGAAGTGCCTATGAATACAGTGCTTAACTCTATGGAGTACATAGAATGGACAGCTAAAATGTTTCACAAAAATGATGAACTGCCTACATTGTAAATATTTTTGAATACATGATTACAATTCCTCCCTTTTTAGAAGAGACCATAAGTGCTCAAATAACAAAACTAAGTTTATTTGCATGGGTCTCTGGACACTCAGGATTGATGGTAGCTTCTTCTTATGTAGGAGCTGTAGGCATCACAGATATAAGTGAAATTGCTAATTTAACTCCTGTAGGATTTGCAGTTTTATTTGCAGGGTTAGTTCTTGCAGGACTAATAATTTTAGATAAAAGATTAGAAAAGTCTGTAAAGGATAAAGAAGAAATATATAAAAAGTTACTTCACCAGTTAGAAAAAGAAAATTCAGAAAAAGCTGAAAGAATAAAAGATTTAGAAAGACTACAAAATTTACATAAATGAAATCAGTAGACTCTTTTGACTTTTTACTTAAACTGTGGAGATATGAATACTTCACTAGAACTACTATTGGAGAGCTTTATATTCCTACCAAAGAAGATAGTAAATTTTGTTGGACATTAGAAGATACTGTTAGGCCAAGCGGTATTAAGGTTCCTGGAGAAACAGCTTTACCTGATACCGGAATAAGTCTAGCTTATAATATTGGTATGAGATATAGCCCAAGATTTAAAAGAGAAATGCCTGTAATATATTCTACTAAAACTGCTGATGTTTACACCGTAAAAGGTCAAGGTGCGGTGGAGTTTGTTCAAGCTCAAATCCATGGGGGTAATAAGCATGAGCACACTGAAGGATGTCCCTTAGTAGCTTACAACAGACCAAGTTTAAATACTATTCAAGGTACTGCTGAAAAAGAGCTTACTAAAATTATTAAGAATTATCTTGATCAAGGAACTGTTGGATTAAGTATTGTTAATATGCCTCAAAGAAATACTAAATTTATATAACCCTTGAACTATGATACAAACTATTGAAATATTATTATGGTACTTTCTAGCTATACTATTTGGAACTATGGCTAAAGAAATGTGGCATTTAAAAAATAATCAAAGAAAATATAGAGTAAAAAATGGTGTTGACTCTCAAATTGGTAACTGGTGGAAAGACAGATGGGATGATACAGCCTTCTCTTTCTTCTTTGGAGGAGTAGCGGCTTTTTTATTCCATACTATGGATATAGATGCTTTACTTGCTAAACACGCTGATGGATTTTTAGGAGTAACCTCTGAATCCATGGCTGCATTATCTGCTATGTTTTCAGATACCATAATGAAGAAGTTCTCAAAAAAGATTCAAGAAGATGGAGATACCAACAATAAGCCTTGAAGGAGACACTATTAAAAAACTTTTAATAACTGCTGCAACTGTTTTTATATTAGAAGGAGCTCAATACTTTTTTTATAAAATGCGTCAAGGGCAGTGGGATAAACAAGAAACTGTTTATCAAGAAAAATTATCTGCTCTAGATAAGGAGCAAGTTGCTCTTAAAGATAGTCTGCTTTTATCAGAAAGTAAAATGACTGCTTTAAGGGGAGCTTTACATGAAATAGATAGTGTTAAAACTTCTCAAATAAATAAACTAGAAACATTATTACAAAAACATGAAAAATCTATTACTACTCTTAGTAACGCTAACAGTGATGAGCTTGGGAGTTTTTTCTCAACCTACCAATTTAACACCGGTAATTAAACCCGTAATTGGAGATACTCTCTATACTTGGAATCACTCACAAGTCAAAGTTATTGCTATAGCTTTACAAGAAAGAACTAATTACATTGAAAAGGCTGCTTTACAAGATAGCTTAATTGGGACCTATAGAAGGAAAGTTGGAGAACAAGAATATCTAATAACTGAACTTGAAAAACATAAAAAAAATGTAGGTAAGTTATATGGATTAGAAATGCAGAAATACCAATCTTGTGAAGCTGATAGAATAGTAGCTGTGGGAGATAGAGATAAATATCTAGAAAAGTTAAAAAAAGCTAGAACTAAAATGCTAATAGGTTATGGTTTAGCAGCAGTCTTGTTTACAACAACGGTTTTAAAATAAATTGTAATTTTGCGTAATTACAATTTAAATTAAATTATATGGAAGAAGACTTACCGTTAAGAAAAATATCCGTTGGGGCCGATCCTAAAAATGCAATGCATTATATTGTAGATGGATATATGGGATTATTTAAAATCAGGAATATAGCTAGGTTAAGTAATGGTAAGCTTAGGGTATTTGTTTCTGTAGATAAACACCCAAACTCTTTATTCCCATGGAAAACATTTAATCCTAATACTACACCAATAACTGAAGAGCATTATATTGAAATCGAATGAAGCCACTTACACAGTTTATTGTAAAACCTAATAAAGACAGAAGATACGATAACATAAAAAAAATAGGGGGATTAGATTTAATTATGAGCTCCTCCGAAGAAGATCACACCGTATCTAATAGACAAGGCATTGTAGTAGATGTACCTTTAAGGTATGATGGGCCAGTTCAGGTTGGTGACACATTATTAGTTCATCATAATGTTTTTAAGATTTACAATGATATGATGGGTCGCAGAAAAAGCGGTAAAAGCTTTTTTAATGAGCAAAATTTTCTTATTGATGATGAGCAGTGGTTTATGTATAAACATAATGACCAATGGATATCTAGAGAAGGGATTTGTTTTGTTAAACCGTTTAAAGATGATTCTGGATATACTCAATACTTAACTGGGGAGATGTTATATTCAAACGAATATCTTAGATCAAAAGGTGTAGTTGAAGGAGTTAAGGTTTATTTTGAACCTGATAGTGAGTACGAATTTAATATTGATGGCGTTATTGCTTACAGGATGTTTAATAGAAATATAGTTGGATATGGAGAATGTTGAGATAAGACATAAAATTATAAGTGCCGGATATAAAGCTATTAATCAGCTGATAAAAGTTGCTGAAGAAGAAATTATAGACGATAGTGAAGAACCTGAGTATGATGACGAGGGGATGGTTGCTATAGCTCAAAAGCAAAGCCTATCAGCAGACAGGCTTAAAAATGCAGCAGCTACAAAAAAGTTATGCATATCTGATGCTTTTGATATTTTAAAAAGAATTGAGGAGGAAGAGAATGATATAAAATTATCGCAGTCTAGTGCTGATAGTAAAGATTTAGGAGACAATGGCTTTGCAGAAACAAGAACAAGAGGATAGTGGTGCAGTTTTATATGAGATTCTTGATGATTATGTTTCTCAATCTGTTATAAAATCAGGGAATACAAGAAAGTCCTGGAAGTATGGTTATGATGCAAAGCATGACATGGTTATTGTCTCAAAAACAGGAGAAATTGGGGACATCTATAAAATACAAAATCTAGTAATAGCTCTTCCAAAAGCCTACAAAAATGTATGGAGTAGAAGCAATGTAAAAGAGCATCAATATTGGGAGAGACAACCTTTACCTGAGGAGTTAAGCAGAATCAAGACCTTAAAGCAATGGAGAAGTAAGCCGAAAGAATTCAAGTCTAAATGGATAAGCTATATAGATCAAGAGTTTGAAAGAAGAGATTTTGGTCTGTTTATTATGTCTAATGGTAACAAGGTATGGATCCCACCATCGCAATATCAATATCTTCAATGGTCAAATATAGACATTGGCTATCCTGACTTTAGAGAAGCTAATAGAATACTTTATATTTTTTGGGAGGCATGTATTGCTGATCATAGATGTTATGGCTTAAACTATCTAAAAATTAGGCGTTCTGGATTTTCATTCATGAGTTCTTCTGAGCTTATAAATATAGGCACCCGTGTAGAAAAAAGCCATTTAGGTATACTTTCAAAGACTGGTGCAGATGCTAAGGAGATGTTTACAGGTAAAGTTGTTCCTATAAACAATAGCCTTCCGTTTTTCTTTAAGCCTTTTATGGCTGGTATGGATACTCCAAAATCAGAGATATCATATACAATTCCAGCTACAAAGATAACCAAGAAAAATATGGATGGCGATGAAAGCACTGATGATGCTAAAGGTCTTGATACATTTATAAGCTGGAGAAATACTGACAATAACTCATACGATAGTATGAAGCTTAGAATGTTAATACATGATGAGGCTTACAAATGGACAAAACCAAATAATATAAAGAAAAACTGGAGGGTTACTAAAACATGTTTACGTCTTGGTAAAAACATCGTTGGAAAATGCATGATGGGGTCTACCTGTAATGCATTAAAAGAAGGTGGTCAAGAGGGTAAAGAAATTTACTACGATTCTGATATTGCTAGAAGAAGTGCTAATGGCCAAACTAAATCTGGACTATATTCTTTATTCATACCAATGGAATGGAATATGGAGGGCTTTATAGACAGGTATGGTATGCCAGTAATAAGAACTCCAGATGAACCAGTACTTGGTATAGATGGTGAGATGATAGACCAAGGAGCTATAGACTATTGGGAAGGTGAGGTTGAGTCTTTAAAAGGTGATCCTGACGCTTTAAATGAATTTTACAGGCAGTATCCAAGAAATGAAGGGCATGCATTTAGAGATGATAGTAAAAATACTTTGTTTAATTTAACAAATCTATATGAACAAATAGATTATAATGACTCATTTTTAGAACAGCATTTATATACTAGGGGTGGGTTTAGATGGAAAGATGGGATTAAATTTGGAAATGTTGAATGGTACCCAGATGTTAGAGGTAGGTTTTTGGTATCATGGACTCCTCCTAAAGGTATGGAAAATAGGTGGATCGAGAGAAACGGTATGAAATATCCTGCAAATGAGCATTTAGGATGCTTTGGATTAGATGGATATGATATATCTGGAGTTGTTGGTGGAGGAGGCTCTAAAGGTGCTGCTCATGGATTTCTTGGTTCGCACATGGATGATGCTCCTACAAATCAGTTTTTCTTGGAGTATATAGCAAGACCTCCTATGGCTGAGATATTCTTTGAGGATATATTGATGGCTATTATATTTTATGGAATGCCTATATTAGCTGAAAATAATAAGCCTAGATTTTTGTACTTTTTAAAAAATAACGGATTTAGAAAATACTCACTAACTAGACCAGATAAACCCCAAAATAAACTAACATCAACAGAAAGAGAGTTAGGGGGTATACCTTCATCTGATCAAGTTATTGGTGATCATACAGCAGCTATTGAGACATACATCCAAAAGCATGTAGGCGTAGATCATACTGGTTCATATAGAGACAAAGGTGATATGGGCACTATGCCATTTAATAGAACTCTTTCTGATTGGGTTTCATACAACCCGAAAAATAGGACTGTTCATGACCCTACAGTTAGTTCTGGATTTGCAATTATAGGTGCTAACAGACACTTATACAATCCAGTAGTCAAAGAGTCCAAAATAAGTTTTAACTTTGCAACTTACGATAATAATGGATTACACAGCTCTATAAATAATGGAAAAAGGTAAAAGAACAATTATACCATATGTAGACTTTCCTTCTCAAACTGCAAGTGAGACTGAAAAAGGTAGTGATGATTTTGGATTAAAAGTAGGGAAAGCTATTGAAAGTGAATGGTTTAGGATGAACACTGGATCAGATTCTAGGTTCTATTCTAGATGGAATGACTTTAATAAGTTAAGACTTTACGCAAGAGGTGAGCAACCAATAGCCCAGTATAAAAAAGAAATGGCTATAAATGGTGATTTATCTTACATCAACATAGATTGGAGTCCAGTTCCTATTATACCCAAGTTTGTTGATATTGTTGTAAATGGAATGAGTAACAGATTATTCAAACCAAAAGTGAAAGCTGAGGATGCATTATCTCAAGCCAAAAGAATGGAATACCAAGATATGGTTGAGGGTCAAATGTTGGCTAAACCTATTATTGAAAATTTCCAAAAAGAGCTTGGTGTAGATGGGTTTGCAATGAATCCTGACGATTTACCTGCTGATGATGAAGAACTGAATCTACACATGCAGCTAAAGTATAAACCTAGAATTGAGATTGCTGCTGAGACTGCTATTTCTACAATTTTTGAAGATAATGATTATGAAACTATTAGATCTGAAATAGATGAGGATCAAGTTATTTTAGGATTATCTGTAGGTAAGCATGACTTCTTAAAAGGTAAGGGATTAGTTTTATCAAGAGTTGATCCAGCGAGATGGATCCATAGTTACACTGAAGATAGATACTTTAGGGACTGTTATTATTTTGGACATGTAGAGACAGTTCATGTATCTCATTTGAAAGCTATTAATCCAAGTATTTCTGATGAGACAATTGAAGAAGTTCAATCTCTAAGTGGGCAGTGGTATACAACTCATAATTTAGATAAATTATATGGATCTCCATTTAATAAGGATACTGTAGACATCTTAAATTTTTCTTATAAAACTACACAGAAAAGAGTTTATAAGAGGAAGAAAACTAAAAACGGTGAAAAATTAATAGAGAAAGAAGAGTCATTTAATCCAGGCCCAGATAGTTGGGAGGAGCATGGATTTGATAGAGTTGACAAGGATATAGAAGTTTGGTATGAAGGTGTTTTAGTACTTGGTACTGATATACTAGTTAAATGGGAACTTGAAAAAAATATGGTTCGACCAAGCAGTGCTTTAGAGAGAGCTATACCTAAATATGTAGCTTGTGCATCAAGGATGTATAAAGGCCAACTAGATTCATTAGTAAAGAGGATGATACCTTTTGCTAATCAAATACAAATGACCCATTATAAAATACAGCAAGTTGTAGCTAGAGTTGTACCTGATGGTGTATACTTAGATGCTGATGGATTGGTAAACATAGATTTAGGAGACGGTAATTCCTATAATCCTAGTGCTGCTCTTAACATGTATTTCCAAACAGGTAGTGTTATTGGTAGAAGTTATACAACTGAAGGAGATATGAATAGGGCAAAAGTTCCTATTGAGGAGATTAATAAATCTGCCGCTACTGGTAAGCTTCAAATGTTGATTGGTAACTACAACTACTACCTTGGTATGATAAGGCAAGTAACGGGTCTTAATGAGGCTAGAGATGCCACTACGCCAGATTCTAGAGCATTAGTGGGTATACAAAAAATGGCTGCTTTAAACTCTAATACAGCAACTAGACATATCTTAGAATCTGGATTATGGATTACAAAGAGGATGGCACAAGCATCTATAATAAGAGTTGCTGACATCTTACAATATTCAGATTTTGCTGAAGCTTTTGCTAATCAAATAGGCAGAAGTAACATGACAATCTTAAACGAAATAAAAGATTTGTACTTACATGACTTTGGGATTTTTGTTGAAATATCACCAGATGAGGAAGAAAATGAAAGACTTCAACAGGATATACAATTAGCTTTAAGATCTGGAGGTATTACCATAGATGACAAAATTGATATAGAAGAAATAAAAAATATCAAATTAGCATCTCAATTACTAAAAATAAGAAGGAAAAAAAGAGAGCAAGATCAGCAAGATAGAGAGATGCAGAAGGATGCTTTAAATAGACAATTCCAATTAGAGTCTCAGAAATTAGCTGAACAAAAATTATTAAAAGAAATAGATGCTCAAGGTAACGCA
>Ga0196905_1000262_pt1 | contig 21093 bp, 38 predicted proteins | sample CB_VirMetaG_3_FD_169098 | JGI IMG/M metagenome (GOLD analysis project Ga0196905, IMG submission 169098) | Freshwater to marine saline gradient viral communities from Chesapeake Bay - CB_1508_1S Viral MetaG (v3) (version 3) | ecosystem: Environmental > Aquatic > Marine > Coastal | place: USA... | reverse complement strand
GGTAACTGTGTTCTTACCAAATGATGTTAGGTTGGGAGGTCCGATTATTCCGCCATTAGCCATAGCTGGTTATCCTCCTTATGCGTCGTCTAATACTTCATATGAAATAAATAAATCTAAATCAGATGCAGCACTAGCTCCACCTTTTAGTATGTCGCCTTCTCTTAAATAGATAGGCGTGTCCACTAATACTAACGTTGCGTCAGCTGGGACAGAAACTGTTTTGGCAATGTAAACATCAGCAGCACCACTTGCAACTGTTGCACCAGAAGATGTTTGAACACTTGTGTCAATAAAAACGGATACATCTGCTGCGTTTGTTCCATCAACGTTTGCAACTGTCATTCTATTTATTTTAATTAATTTGTCTGATGATACAGTCATAAGAGTTGTAGTCGGAGTTGCTGTTAAGTTCCAGCCAACCGACTCTCCTCTAATATCTGTTACGTTTACTATATTTGGGTTTGCCATAATTATCTCCTATATTATCCGAAAACTATTGCCATTGCAATAGCCTTTCCAATTCCAATTCCTGCATCTCCAAAGCTTAAAGTACCTGATCCGTTAGTTAAAATGGCTTGGCCATTAGTCCCATCAGAAGCAGGTAAAGTAAATTGACTGATAGTGGTGAATGCAGCATTTACATCAATTAAATCTGTACCGTTTGTATATGCAAATCTTGTTCCTTTGTCTGTAGTAGCAAAAGTAAAACCAGTTCCAGAAGCAGTTTTAACTTGAACTGTAAAAGTTCCTGTTGTGTTATTTTTAAAAATATAACTTTTTTCAATTCCATCTGGAACAGTTACAATTTGATTTCCAGTTATAGTTCCTGTTAATTCTATAATTAAATTTCTTGCATCAGATGTTGAAGTAGATCCATCTGTAATTGTAAGTGCAGTAGTTTGTGCACCTCCTGCAATTGACTTTGATAAATATCCTTGAGATTGTTCTACGATGTTTAAATTAGTATTTGTAATATCACCCCATGTCCCAGACTTTTCGCCTGTGACCATTAATTCTAATCCAAGTGTGTTACTATAACTTGATGCCATATTTTAGCTCCTTATTATTTAAATAATATACATTTTTTAAGCGGCTTTATCAACCTCTATCCATGTTTGATTTACGCCTGTTGTTACCTCAGTAAATGTTTGGTTTACTCCAGGGTTTATTTCAGCCCATGCGGTTACTATAACTGATCCAACAGCCGTCGACAAGGCTTGTCCAGTCACAGAAACAATAGCATTTGCTTGAGGAGTGACGGATCCAACATTAGTAGATAAAGCTATTCCTGAAACATCGACCACGGACACCGCGTCAACCGTTCCCACACTAGATGTTGAACTTATTCCAGTTACTGAAACAATAGCGTCTCCAGCAGGTATTTCCTCTCCAATTGCTGTAGTTAATTGAATTCCTGTTACATCTACTGGAGTATTTAAAACAACTGTTTCATCGCCAATAGCAGAAGTTAAACTTATTCCTGTTAATGAAATACTTACGTCAGTAAATGCAGTTTCATCACCTAATCCTAATGTTAAATCTTGACCTACTGCATCAATTAAAGCTCCAGCATCCGCATTCATTTGTCCTGCAGCTGAAGTGAGTTCAATACCAATTACATTGTCTGATACATTTCCGTCTGCGGTTATTGAAACAGGGTTGACGGATGCCGTTGCAGAAATTCCTGTTGGAGTAATAATCGCATCTCCAATTGGAACTTCATTTCCTGTAGTAATTGATAAAGCAGAACCTGTAACTGAAACATTTGCATCTCCAATTTCAGTAGTATCTCCAACAGATCCTGTTAACTGAATACCAGTTACCTCAACACCAACACTAATACTGATTGTTACTGAACCTGAATTAGTGGTAAGGGTATTAGTTTCACTTCCTTCACCCCAAGGTAGTTCACCCCAAGCACGTTCCCCCCAGGTGTTAGAAATATTTATATCAATGCCATTATCACCCCAGGCTTGTTCGCCCCAATTATTAGAACCCCAGGGTGATTGTGACATGAAAGACTCCTTAGCTAATTCTTAGAATAGCAGCAGAAGTCGTAAATGCAGGGAATTGAATAGTGAATGTACCAGCAGTTGCAGTTTTATCACCACCAAAATCCAAAACAGCTACTGCTGTATTTGAGTTTGATGTATTATAAATTAATGAACCTTTAGCTGTGATAGTTACACCTGTAAATGATCTGTCAGCAAAATCGACGATCGCAACACCTGAAGCTACAGATGTTTGTTGTGAACCAACTGCTAGTTTTCCACCACCTGCTGCGTATTGCCCAGATGCTCCCACTTCATTATCCGTTGTGTATGAAGTTGTTGATGCACCTAAAATTGCAGATGAAGTATATAATGCTAGTTTAAAAACATCACCAGTTGTTTGTGTAAAATTATGTTTACCTTCTAATAGTTCTTTTTTAAAAGAATTCGCTATTGCATTTGTTGTTATTGCCATTGTTACTCCTTATTTAATTTTAATTATGGACTAGGTGAATCCAATGGTATTCGAGTCACCCCGTCGCTGTAATCATCTCTTCTTCGGTATCCTTTTTGTAAGATACTGAAAGTTTTCAATTCCTCAGTATAACGGCTTTTATATAGATTGTACATATCTGTAGGGCCTTTTAAAAAACTAAAAGCTTCTACCATTACACCATAGAATAATAAGTTTTCTGCATAAGTCGATAAATACGTAGTTGTATTTGAAGCAGATAAATGTTGTGGAGTTTTAATATAATTAATTTGTACTGTATAAGCTGAATCTGGTGCAGGGCCTACTACAATGTATTGTGGACTATCATCCCAATAAGCATAATATTTAGGTACTCCAGTAGATATTGCACTAGTATTTGGAGAATATTCAGCAATAAAAGTTTGATCTCTTTTTTCTAAAAAGACTCTAGGGGTTCCTGTTTGATTAGAATCAAACACCTCCAATGATCTTAAATAAAGCACATCAGAAGGTAGATTTAAATATCTGTTATTAGCTACAAAAGTAGAAGTAGAATATTTTCTGTCTACATCCATACCATCTACAGCTCTAGAAATTCCTATTTCTGTATCAGTTAAAAATCCTTCAATAATAGAATCAGTTAATACATTAGAATCTACTTCTGTATAATTTCTTACTTTTGTTAGCATTTCTGAAAAGGTTAAAGCCATTATGATATCTCCACAGTTACATGCGCTAAGTACATTGCCATAGCAGGTTTAATATTTTCGGTAGGTCTCATACCATTAGCTGCAAAGGCTAAATCACTTTGACCATATTCTGGATAAGCTGTTACTACCATGTTACCTCCACCTATTTGATTAGATGGAAAGTTTTGTGGTCTTGCTTGTTTTAATCCTTGAGGATCTCCGCCATATACTTTAGGATCCAATTGTGGGTGCTTAGGTTCGTACTCCGAAATATGAACTAAAGAACCGTTCCATTCTCGAACCATTTCGGTATACGGGAAGGCTTGACCTGACCGGTCAGATATCGCTTGTGATCTTTTTCCTCTTGCAAATGCCTGTGCCATTAGTCCCTCGTTGGATAATAAGTTGATGGTGTAATAAATACTGAAGTTCTTTGACCGTCTTCATCTAACGCTCTTTTTAATTCATCTTCGTAATATAATTTTAAAGCTTCTGTTTTTTGCGGAGAATACTTTAGAGATAGATAAAAAGCTAAACCAGAAATCATACAAGGGATAAATCTAAAAGGTAAATCCGCATTGTTTCCATAAGCTCCTGCATCTTCAATTCTTTTTAAAGTGTAATATTTTAAATAGGTATAAGTACTTGCATCGGGTGTTTGATACAATGTAATTGTGGGTGTCAATTGACGATCAACGTAATATTGTGACGGGGTACCAGTAGAACCTTTATTAGGTAATGCTGCATAAGTAGATCGGTCAATCTTTGTTAAAGATATATCTGTATAATTTCCACTACCAGACCCAGTTGAAATATATGCTTCTAGAACATCATTAGTAGATGTTGGAGTTGTATAAGTTGAAGTACCATTAACAAGGGCTACTTCTTGAAGTTCGGTTTTCCATAAATGGATCCCTCGATTTCCCCACTCTGAAAAAAGAATATTTAAAGATGTTCTAGCTTTTTTAAGATCGTATCCAGAATTAGTTTGTAGGCCACATCTTTCGTACGCTTCTTCTACAATATCATCGATTGTAAGATTGAATGCTGTAGTTCCTGATGTTGCCATTTACACATATCCTTTATTTTAGTTTTTTACTTTATCTTTAGGTTTTATATTCATTAATTTTTCTTGTGATACCTGTTTAATTTTGTCAGCTGCTTTTTCTGATTTATTTTTCATATACGCTTTTGCCATACCCCCTGAATTATATCCTTTTATCTTCGTTCTAGGGTCTCCAACGTTTTCTTTTCCAACTACTTTGGCAATAGCCTCTTGTCTTGTTCTTTGAAATCTTTCTTCTTTCATAGGATGTTCATAGTTTTTCATTTTCTCTTTTTTAGTCATACCACCTGATTTCATTTTCATGACAGGTGATTTACCAGTCATAGCCATTTTTTTATGCATTCTTATTTTTTCCATTTAAAACACTCCTTTAAAGTTAGTTCCTTTGATAGCGATTCCGCCACCTTTCATTTTCTTTGTCATGCCTTGGGGTTTAGTATTTTCCATTCTTTTTTCTTTTTCAGAAAAAACTTGTTGAGGACTTCTTCCTTTTAATCCTTTATCACTTATTCTACCTGAGCCTTCTTTAGAATAACCTCCTGGAACTTTCATAATAGAGCCTCCTTTAGAAAAAGAACCTTCTTTTTTGGCAAGATCTGTAACACTGATATCATCGTAACCAGTTTTTCCTTTGTCCATAATTTTTTGAGCTTCAATTGAATTAAGAGCATAAGGAAAAGATCTTCCAGTTCTTTTTTGAAATTTAGAAACCATTTCATATTTAGCCCCTCTTTTATCTAATTTTTTGTTAAACTCTCTCCTTTCATTGTCAAATTTTTCTCCTGGATTAATTTGACCTTTATCTTTTTTCTTAGCTTCACCACCTGTTTTCATTTTTTTATACTGAGAAGATCTTCTTTCTTCTCTTCTTTCTGCTGCATCTGCATCATCAAAACCTTTCATTGCTTGTTCTTTAGAAATAACATTACCTTTTTTATCGGAATAAATAACACCACTGTTATCATCTGTCATATAAACTCTGTTTGGTTTCTTTTTTGGTACAATTCTTATTGGCATTATTTACTCTCCTTACTTGGTTTTATTTCTTTTGGTTTCAATTCTTTTCCTTTATAAGTTGGCTTAGGTCGGTATATTGAATACGGAGACCGGTTTAAACCATCCTTTTTTAAAAATCTTTTAAACATATTTCATTTTTGTTTGATTTATAATACCACCAGATTGCTTTTTTGCAAAGGTAGATACATTACTTGGTTTAGGGCCACTGTTTGGGGCTTGGCGCTTTCTGGCAACAGCACTTGCCTTTTGCGAGCTTGTCATCCGTGTGGCTTTTGCAAGGGGTACGCACTTTGGGTACTTCCTCTTTGAAGAGCCACTCGCAGTATCTCTCCCACAAGGTTGATAACTTCCATTTTTTCGCTTTGCTCCAATATCTACCCATTTTTCTGAAAACCATTTTGTTAGTCCTCCCTGTTTCATACCTGCTGGCACACAATTAGGTACCATCTTGTTTCCTTTTTTCTTCATGCCTTTTTGGACATAGCCTTCCCAGCATGTTCCTCTTTTAGACATATTTAAACTTTGTTGTATTTATCACTTTCCCTGTTTTAGGTTCAGCTGCTTGTTGTCTTCTGTTAAATTCCATGTCTGTTTCTGACTTCATTCTAACAGCTCCCCCAATATACATTTTTTTCGGTCCCCAGTCTTTTCGTTTCGTACCGGATGGATCTTTGATTTTACCCGCACAAATTTTAGACGCATATGCGTTAGCATATGCTGACGGATATACTTTAAACTTTCTTTTAGCGGCCGCTTTGCCTCTTGCACATAGTTTAGTCATGCTTATTGAGCCTTTTCCTGTTATATAACTTTTTAGACTTTATCAGTTTTGGACGGTATCGTCTAGTCTGTAGGTTTTTTGCTACTGGGTTCTTTCTAGGCATATTTTATTTCTGCCTGGTTCTAATACAGAAAAACCATATTTTTCAAGAACCTTGTTAATTAATTCCATATCGTATTTAGGATAATCATCAAATACAAATCTAGTCCCTTTAACAGATCTATTTGCAAACCAAACTGCTTCTGTGATCACATCTTTAGTCATATGCGGTCCATCAAAGTGAACAAAGTTAAAATACTCTAAATGACTATTTTCATTCATGAACTCTGTATCTGTCATTTTAATAATATTAAACATAGGGTAATTTTCAAAATCTTTTACCATTTGTTCATACATTTCATCTGGATAGGTAGGAGCAACTCCTTTAGGAAAACCTTTCCACGTTAGATTTGGTTGATTATCACAATGTTGATATACTCGATCTCCATAAGGATCTATTCCAAAATGCATATAAGGAAGACCTTTTAATCTTTCTTTAAAAACATCCATTATTATTTTTGAACCAAGTCCTTCACGGACACCTATTTCACAAGAATAAAATCTATCTTTTGAATTGTATACGGGAGCTGTTTCGCACCATTTTTTTAGTAGTTCGTAATCCGAGCTGTCGCCTTTTATCATTATTTCCTTTTCTAGCACCTCTTAATTTGCCTTCTACTTCTTTTGGAATCTGTGATCTTGATATCGGCATTAAACTAAATCGGTTGCTTTTCCTATAATTGGTTTGTATTTAGTTCTACCATCTTCTTTAAAAGCTCGCAAGAATTGTTTTCTTCCTTTTTCTGAAACATAGCTACAATGGACCCACCCACTGTTAGGTTCTCCTGGGACATAAAACTCTAAAATCATTTGATCAAAATCAAGGTTTTTATAAATCCAATCCGCCACTTCCGCATTATCTTTACCAGGACATTCAAAATCACAAGCCTCTGCTTTTGTGTGTTGACTAGTAATTGAACTACCTATTTTAAGACAAAGATCAGGAGATCTAAATCCACTGGTCACGGACACTGGACCAAAGTGATCACGTACTGGCTGCAAAATATTTTCACACAATAATTTTAATTTTTCAATTTGATTAGCATTAGGATTGTTATCCACTCCTAATCGTACAGCAGTATCCGATTTAATTAGCTCTTGTAATGTAAAATTACGGGAAAGGTTCATTATTTTGGTTTTATAATCTTGTTTATACTTATACTACCATCAATATTTTTTTCAAGCTCTGCTTCTACCTCACCACACATAAATTGTTTATTATTCATGTCCATATTACGTGTTGCTTCTCTTTTCATCTTTAAACAAGTAGATAAACTATCTTGTATTCTGTGTTCTACAAGTTCACCATTTATGAATAAACACAATGCAAATACTAATTTTATCATTAATGTCCTCCATTACCATTTGCAAACTTGATATCTCTTGTTGCATCCTTTAATTTTTCAATATCTTTTTTTAATTTTTCAATTTCTTTTTCATGACTAGATAACATTACACCTGTGTGTACATTTGCTTCTAACATTTTTTGCATCTTCTCTATTTGTGTTGCCTGCCATTCTAGGATCATGAACTGCTCCTGATCGATGGGTTTTTGAACACTAGCCTCTAATAAATCTTTTTCAAACAACTGATTTTTAGTTTCAAGACGATTGAGTCTTTCAATAACACCAAATGCAAACCATGCACCGACACAAACAGCTGCGATCAGTCCAATTAAATTACGTAATGGAAGACCAATATTTGTATTATCTGATATTTTTACTGACATTAAATACCTTGTAATCTAGGGTCGTCAGAAGTGATATTCTTTTTTGCTTTAGGTCTAGAAATAGATTCTTTACTTCTTTTTCTAAGAATAGCTACTGCAGATTCCTGTTTTCTTCTACTGTCTACCTCTTTTTTTAAGTCCCATTTAAAATTCATTTTTTTCTCCTGTTAAATAGATTATCTATTTTTTCAAATATTTTGTCTATAGCTCCAAAAAATTTATATAACCATTTATCAATCATTTTTTTTCCATTTGATAAAACATTTTGTCAGAATCTTCTGTAACCATGTCACTAGCTTCCGCATCCCAGTAAGTAGTTTGGACTTTATAGTCAGGCCAATTTGTGTCAGTAGTAAAACTATTAACGTGCCACAGAATACGATTATTAGGCTGAGCTGCATAATTCCCGTTATCAAGAGCCAGTATATGTGCACACTTATGTTCTTGAGGTATTTCAGAGTGTTCAGTATTGAGAATATTAGTTTCTGGATGAGCCCAGTCAACTGTAAATAAATATTCTCCATGATAGAACTTTTTATCTAATCCTAAATATTTACCTTTTAGACCAGCCAACCAATCAAAGCAATGCACAGAAGGATAATAACTAAAACAGTTCCACAATTCCAATTCGTCGACTGACATATCCTGCACTTCGGTTCTAGAAAAATGTTTTTGGAAAAACGCTGAAATAGGCAGCCTCCAAAAACACGCACCATTCGGTAACATGATGTTAAATAAGAGTGCGCGACCTGAAATAGAGACAAGACCAAAGATAACGCAGTCTTCAGACTCTCCGTGATGTTCTTTAAGATCATAAAGATACTCCTTTCTTATTTTGCAATATATAGGCGGTATGTTTGAATTTAAATAAGCCATTCATATTATTTTAAAATTAAAACTATTAAAATTGCTAATAAAATAATACCATGCATTTCATTTGGTGTGGCTATTATTTTTGCATTTATTCTTCTCCAAATTTCTTTTAATTTATCTAGCATCTCCATCTCCTTCTAGCTTGTCTTATTCTTGAATTAGGATCATTTCTAGTTTCTGCACTAGATCTTTTTAATTGACCTAAAGATCTTGCACAATATGATTTTCTTCTAGCTGATCTCTTTGGTCCAGGGTCTTTTTCAGTTACTGCTGTTTTTAATTTAGAACCTGGATTTTGTCTTCTGTAAGCCATGACACCTTTTTGTGTCATACCTGCACCAGATTTAGTAGATCGGTAATTACCTTCACTTTTTCTTCGAGAAGGCATACCCCCATCTTTTAAAAGAATTGGACTTGTTCCTTTTGATTGTATGCCTACTCTACTCATTTAAACTCTTAGCCCGCAGTTAAGTTTGGTCCTGAGTATTTATCAGTCAATAAAGTATATGCTGTAACTTTAGTTTTTGTTTTACAGAAAATACCTTTTGGAAATAAAATACCATCTTCAGGAAATGAAAAGTTAACTACATCTCCGCTTGGGACATCGCCAATGAATAAAGTGTCTCCTGAATTCGACGTAGTCGTTAACTCTAGTAAACCTGCACCTGTGCCATCTGATGCAATAATAATTCCTCTCAATCTTATAGGTTGAGCAATTATTGCAGTAGCTCCAGCAGCAGCATCTGATCTAGTAGCTTGTATATCACTTTTATAGCTCATTTGTGCTCCTTGTTTTGTGGCTCCCGAAGGAGCCACGATTAATTATAATTATGCTACTGTAGCAATTGGTGAACCAACAAAACTTGCCATCCAAGTTGAGTTAGTACCATCGTCAGATACACATGTAACTCTTACTCTTGATCCAACAACAGTTGAGTTCACTAGAGTTAAAGTGTCTCCTGCGTTGTCAATTGTAGGATTAGCTGCAACACCACCAGTTAATTGTAGTGTAGCAAACCAGTTTGATACACCAGCACCTGGTAATACAAATGTTACAGTTTTAGCTGCACCCACAGCAGTTGTTACGATAAAATCATAAGTTGTTCCTACATTAGCTGTGCTTAATGCAGGCATGTTAACAACAATATCATCAGTTCCGTCAATTTCAAAAACAGTTCCTGATTGAGCAGTTGTTAAAGTAGTAGTCACAGCAGCTCCAGTGTTTAGAGTTGCGTTGTCAACAGTTGTTCTGAAATTAGGTCTAGCGTCGTACGTAGCCTCAGTTGTAATCGCACCTGTTGTAGTATTTTTTGTTATGGACTGAAAACCGTTTTCCGATCTTACTGGTCCTGAAAAAGTAGTATTTGCCATTTTTAGCTCCTTTATATAGTTTACATTTTGTAGTCTCTATACCGTCTGCCTAGTCAGTCTACAAAATAATTTTTCTAGGTATTTTAATTATACATAAAAAAAGGGGCAGAGTAAACTCCGCCCCTTTTATAATGATTATGTAATTAAAAATTACGCTGCACCTGGTGAACCGAAGATTCCTCTAGGGTCAGAGAAGCCGAAGCTGTATCTTTCTCTAGCTTTGAATCTCATGTTGCCAGTGTCAAAATCACCTTCCATTGCAGTTCTTAATGGTGCTCTAACGAAATGTTTAAGACCATTAGGTGCATCGGTCATGATGAAAAACGCATCAGTGTCAGTTAAGAAATGGTTGATTCTATAACCTTCTGGAATCATACCCATGTTCATCATTGCATTGATGTCGTTATCAGCAGTACCTACTCTTAAAGGTGACTTTAAGATTCTCTCAGCAGTGAATTGTAATTCTTTTGGAATTATCAATTTTCTACCTTGAGTAGCGATTTTTAATCCTCTTTCATCAACGAACGCCGCAATGTCAATTAACGACTGTTCTAATGATGTTTCAGATAAATCAGCAGGTGTTGCTAACTCGTTTGCAAAAGTACCACCACTTACAAGTGGGTGTGCATTTGACAATAGAGGTTGTCCGTCACCACCATTAGCAGTGTCGAAACCATTGTTCAAGACAGCAGCAGCTTTCACTTGTTTAGTGTTAGCCATTGATCTTGCCAATGCTCTAGTGTAACGAGCAGCTAATCTGTCGTACAAGTTATCTTCTACTGCTTCTTCAGTAATTGCGAATGCTAAAGCAATAGTCTCATGCGTATATCTTGCAGTGAAACTTTCTTTTGCATCGTCAAATACTACCGCAGCACCTTCTGTTTTAGTTGGTGCTCCACCGAAGCCAGATAACATTACTTCCTCTTCGAAAGCTCTGTCAGAAGACTCTGTAGTAAAGATTTCTGCGTGTTCATTTTCATATCTATTATACTCCAAGCCGAATAAGGCATTCAAACCTGGTTCTAGTTCTTTAACTAGTTGTGCTCTACTTATAGCCATAGTTTTATCTCCTTATTAAACTGTTAGACCTTCAACTCCACCTTTGTATTGGTGAGCGTTGATTCTAACGAGTACGTTTACGTTTGATACAGTTTGGTCACTGTTGTCAGGATCTTGAGAAATATCAATAGCCTGTAATACAAAAGTAGACGAAGAGTCTCCAGTTGATACATCTAATACTTCTTTAGATTGTCCTGATTGAGTGCTTCCAGCTGTTGCAACAATCGAATAGTTTGCGAATAAGTGATCAGTCGGAAAAGACTCATCAGCTTTAATTTCATAAACTACATTCGGATCGTCAATTACATTAGCAACGATATCATTCGCGCTAATGGTACCTGGATAATAGTTTTTCCAAGTAGGCTTTTGAGTAGTCGGGTCTGTATAGAAGACACCATTGAAAACTCCAACAACAGGGAAATCAGTTGCACCAGCTCTTTGGATAGTTCCATCAGTTGCTGCTTTAACTAAGTCGCCTTGGAATATTGCAGTACCATAGTTCTTCAATATTCTGTATCTGTTTTGTGAGTTATTAAACGGTGTACCACCTAACATTCTTGACGGTCTCAAGCCAAAGTTACCACTTTGATTAGCCATAATAGTTACTCCTTAGTTTGTTAGTTGTTAGTTTAATAACCCGATGGCCATTTCTAAAAAATTATTTTTTAGATCCACCACCGAAGGTTACACGAGATTGTCTATCAATATTGATAGGCATCTCTGGTCGTTGCTCCTTCATGAGGTCATGATCCACGGCATCCATTTGTCCTTTAGTTTTACCTCTAAAGTATTCTTTCCGTGACTCAACAATCTCTTCCGGTATCCTAGCCAACAATAGGCCACCAACCCCGATTATACCTGCGTACTTACCTTCTGAGTAAGATGGATAATCATTAGGACCGATTTGTTGTGATAACTCATCTGCTCTAACAAGTTCCCATCCTTCTCTGAGTTTTTTAGACATGTTTGCCGTGTCCTCAAAACCCATTGTGGTAGCTCTTAGCCAACGATGGACGAATCCAGCTGGCGGCGGAGGCGCATCTAGACTTGATGGTGGAGTCCAAGGTTTTTTTCGAACATCTTTTGCTCGAACCTCTGACTCGCGCGATAACGTTTTTATTTCTTTTGTCATATTTAGCTCCTATTTTACGTATTTCGCGTATTCTTCTGGTGGCACCCCTAATTTTTTAGAAATAGCTAACTGTGACTTGGTGAGTTTCACAGTTCGGCGTCCCGATTGATTACGCTGTGCGGAAGCAACGGTTTGGACGGGTCTCCTTTGCTCCGTAGTTGGTTGTTTTTCTTCAACCGCAAAACGACTCGGAAAATAATCTCTTAATCGTTTATTAAGTTGATTATAGTACTCATCGCTGTCTCCCGCAATACCCTCAGCCTTAATTTTTTTATCTAAGGCTAAAGCTGCGTCCGTCATCACTTCGTCATCACCAAACCAAGTATTTTGTTCAGCCCAAGCTTCCGCTCTAGGTGAAGGTAGTACTGGTGGATCAACAAAGTTTTGAGACTGTGCTTGACTTATTGGTTGAGAAACTTGTTGTGATGCTTTTTGCTGTTCTATTTGTTGTTCTCTTAGTATTTTAGCATTATTCATTCGCTCTTTTTCAATATTGATTGCAATCAATTTTTGATTAGCTTTAGCGATTTCAATTGCATCTTGAGATTCAATAGCTTTTTGCAAATAAGACTGAGCGGATGCTTCATCTGCAGTCACTCTAGCCTCAAATTCCCTTAAATAGTTTTCTTCTACTTTTGGAAATCTTTTTTGAACATCTTCGAATTGTTTTTGTAACCCTTTAGCATATTGAAGTGCAGCTTTTTCTCTTCTTTCTGCTTCTCTTCGTTTTCTAGTGAGTTCATTAATTCGTTCTTGATATGTATTAGCTGTTTTTTGAAGATTATCTTTTTTCTCTTCTGGCTGTTCTTCTGCCTCAACAACTTCTATCTTATCATCTTGATTAGCATTAACTTCAGTTCCATCTGGAATGACTTCTTCCGAAGGTAATTTTATTTTTGGTTCTTCTTTTGGTGTTTCCTCAAAAGAAATTTCTTTATCTTCAAAACCATCTGTATCTAAATCAACTTCTTTTTGAGATGGTTTTAATATTTCCGTTTCTGACATTGTATAGCTCCTTATTCATGTTAGTATGTATGTAGAATATCTTCTGGATTATCTACTCTTGCGATTATTTCATCATCATTTAAAATACGCACTTCACCGCCTTCAATTTTAAAACGGCTACCAGCATATCTTCCAAAAATGATCCAATCATTTGGTTTACACCATGGACCACTTGGAAATTTTTCTTTATCCTTGTAACAAAGATCTCCTTGTTTCAAAACTAAACCTACAACGGTTGTCATTTGAATTCGTTCTTGTGTTACATCAGAATAAATAATTCCGCCCTTTGTTTTTTGGGGACCAGAATAAGGTAATACCAACATTCGCCAACCAGTTGGTTGAGGAAGTTTTTCTAATGTCGATTTATCGATTGAGTTTTTATCTAAATAAAGTTTTTCAACTTCATCTTTTTCTTTGTACGCGTTTAACAATCCCTCTTTTTTAGCAGGGATCTCGCTCGTTGCCGAGTTAGTCATATTATAGCTCCTGTTTTTTTAGCAGGTCCCGAAGGTCCTGAAGCAGATCATTTAGTGATCTGATTTGTCCTATTATATATTGATATTGCTCCCATGTGTCAACACCAAAAATAACTTTAGATTCTAAAACTTCCTTTTTCTCTTTAATCTTTTTTTCAAGGTATTTTATTGTATCTAAATCCACAAATATTTTATTTTTTGCCGTTTGTTTTAATTAAATCTGTAGCTTTAATTCCATATATTGCTGCAACGACACTAACCCAAAGGGATACTATCCACCATGGCATTTCCTGAAGTTTCATAAAATATAAATCTAATTTAGCTTGGATCTCTTCATCTTCAGCAAATACGGAATAAAATAAAATAGCCAGTGGAGATGTGAGAACTAAAAGTACAAATTCGTCCTTCCAGTCGCCTTTTTGTGCTTCTTGAATCTTGCCAGTGTACTCAATTTCTCCTCGTTTCATCTTTTCTACATGGAGTAACTTTGCTTCTGACATTGCAACGTCAGCTGCTTTCTTATTTTTGTAAATTTCAGCTCCTGTTTTAAACGCCGTACCTATTAAATTCCAAGGAAACATTATTTGACTCCTGTAAATTTAAATCCTTTAATAGCGGCTCCATAACCTCTTATTCCGTCTGGTCTGTGTGGACAAGTCATCCCACCATTTTTTAATCCTTGTGGATTTGGGCCTCTTTTTGGTGGAGGACCTGATCGAACACCACCAGATAAACCACCTTTATTAAAATTAATTTTTATTGGATAGGGTTCTACTTTTCTTCTTGGAATAGGTATTTCGGATTGCGCAACATTAGCAGTAGTTGGTAAAATCAAAGGTTGATTATTTCCACCACCATCTCTATCGCCACCTATTGGAGGCATAGTTGTTTTTTGTTTTTTATCTCTGCTCCAATAAGGCTCTTCATCCATTTTATTTAATATAGTACGTCTTACAAATGTTCCGCTTCCAGGAATTACAGTACTTGCTAGTGCACCTGCGATTGCTGCTCCAACTTGAGAACTTGTTTTAGTCGAAGGACTAATAGTTTCTCTAGCTGTTTTTCTTTGAGTAGCTAAATCTTGTCTTGCTTGTGATGATATAGGTGTTGAATCTTTAAATTGTGCTGAAGGATCTCTACCTCTGCTTGAAGTCGTTGAGCTAGAGCCTGCCATAGAAGCACTTTTTGCTTGACTAGCTGCACTCCCCATATCCATACCACCACCACGTAGTTTAGTGACTTTTAAACTTTTAAGTTTTTTTCTTTTTTTCAACATTTTTTATCGTACCTTTATTTTTGGAAGCATAAAAGACCTGTTCAGCCTTTTTTCCGTACTTTTTTTTCATTGCTTTCATGATTTTTTTACCTTTTGGATTTAATGGCATTAGTTACCTCGTTGTCTTAGTTGTTGTTCTTGTAATTCTAAACGTTTTCTTTGAATTTCTTCGTTCAAAGTCTGTTTATCTTCGTCTAAAGTCTGTTTTGCACCAAATTTTGTGACATCAAACTCCATTTTTTCTTGTTGCTCTTGCATTTTACGTTGTAAATCCATTGCTCGAAGGTCAATTTCTTGTTGTTTTAGTTGAACAAGCGGATCTTTGTTCGATTGAGCGTAAAATTGACGTTCCATTTGAGCTAATTGTTCAGTTTCCATTGCAATTTGTTCTGAAACTTTGGATTCAAACAACATTGAGAACTCTTCTGGCTTCTCCATTTGTAATTTTTTCATTTCTTCGTTTGCAGTCATCTCTGCAAAGACACGATTTTTGACTTTTAGACCAACATGTTCCATTAAATGCCCTTGTAGCAAAGCATAAACTTGCGGATTGATCTGTACCATACGAGATTGCATGAAAGCCATGTGTGCTCTTAAATGTGCATCATGATTTTGTTCAGGAAAAGCTTTCGGTAACGTCATCCGTAACGCGTTAGAATTTTCTTGAGCAGGGTCTAAGGGTTTCGGAGGCTCAGGAGCAGGTTGCAATAGTGCTGGAATATTTTTTACTCCTAAAGATTCATACATTCTTCGATAAGCTTCATGTAAATTATGAATTTGTGGATTCGATTGTGCTAATTGTAACTCTGTTTGTGCCAGTTGAATTCTCTGTGCCATTGAAAAGATGTTAGGATCCGCAACAGGAATAATATCGATCTTGTCATCAAAATCTTGAACCTTAATAGTTCTTGATGCACCATAAACATCATAAGGATATTCAGGAGGCAAGTAACTTGCAAAGACATTTGCTAATAATTTAAATTCTTGCTTTTGTGCATAGTAACATCTTTTATGAATCGCAGACATCACTCTTGAACCACGTTCTAATAATGCAATCGTTGTACCAACCGCTGCAGTTTGATTTGCATCTCCAACTTGCATGTCAGCGATCATCGCAAACCGTTTACCTGCATCCACACAATAACCTAACAATTGATATAACGTAGGACTTGGTTCGGAGAACGGTAAAATTTGAAACTGGTCTTTAATGTTTCCTCCAGGAGCATCAACATCTCTAAACTCACCTGGTTGTAACGGTTCTGCATCATCTCTAATTCTTAATCCTCTAGATTTAAATCCAGCAGGTAAATTTTTTAAGGTGGCTGCGTCCAACAATTGTCGGAGTGCGGAGGTCGCTGCACGAGACAGACCACCAATCATATGGATTAGACCAAATCCATAGAAACCTAATCCTGGTAAAAATTTATAATGAACAAAATATTGTTTTTTGTTTTTGAATTCATCGTCCTCTTTGTAGTTTCGATAGATTGCTAAAATTTGCATCGAGTCTTCATCGATGGTTACAACATAAGGGATCTTAATACCATTTTCATCTTCATAACCTGGTAAATCCAAGTTTACATGCATTTCAATTAAATTATAAACATTGGTATTAATTTGAGTATTCTTCACTCCTTCAAGATCATTGTATTTTTTTTCCGTATCACTTTCTTTGACATACGGTTTAGGGAGTTCGATGTCTCGATAAAAACCAGAGACTTGTAATTTTCTTAAATCGTTTTCATTTGTTTTTAAAATTTGTGTAATTCTTTCTGCTTCGATTAAATCCGTTGCATTGTAAGGAACCACTAAATCTTCAGCAGGAATAAATTTAGAAATTGCTCGACCTAATAAAGAATCATAATAAACTTTTTTAAATGCAGAACCTGCAAGGGGTAAATAAAATAACATCTGATCATAGTCTGGCGTATACTCTTCCATCACATCCGAGATTTGATAATTCATAAAATCTCTAACTCTAATCGATTGTTGTTCTTTCTCCTCAGTCGGTGCTCCAACAATTTCAGTTCGTACAGGACCATCTGCAGGCAAAAGTTCTTTGTATGCTTGTGCTTGGAACTGGGTTGCGGATTCCGCTAACAGTGGATGCGTAACTCCTGATGCTCCAACAAAGGGTCTTGTTTGAGCTTCATATTTAAATCCTAACAAGTCTAAACCTTTAACATAATTATCGACCCAGTCTTTTCTAGACATGTTGTCGTTTTTATAATCTTCTAATAATTTAATAGCGAGGGCTTTTAAATCTTGTTCTTCAATATTCTCAGCTAAGTTTTGATAGAAAGTTTCTTCTTTGACTACTTCTTCTTCTCCAGCAAGTAAATTATTTTCTTCATCCACTACCGCATCTACTTCGGCTGGGTTTAACGGGTCGACTGCGTTATCTGATTCGGTAATTTCGATTTCTTCTTCCATTAATACATCCTTGTTGTTTTTCTACGAGCTTTGCCTTGACCTTTACAAACAATCCCACCTGTTTTTAAATTAACTCCTAATTCTTTTTTAGCTCCTTCCGCACCAATACCCCCTGAACCTGCTTGCTTCATTCTAAATTCTTTTAGTGCTGCAGGATCTGGAGAAGTAACTGTGGTTGCTAATTCTGCGACTGTTTTCATAATTACATATAATACTTTTGTTCCATTTGCAAACGCTCTTGGGCTTCGATGATTTCATCGAAATCCGCGCTCACAAAATTACCTTGCCTATATCTTAACACAGCTTGGGTCATGCTGTCGACATAGTCATCATGTTCCCCAAAAGGAAACGCTGCACACTCTTCAATTACTTCGTCTGCAAAGTTTTCTCCTTCTGGATAATACACCATTCCTGAAGAAAATACAGGGGATACTGCATTTATTCTAGCATGTTTATCTTTACCTCTTGTTGGAATAAAATCGGTGACTGGGATCCCCATCTTTCTTAATTCTTGAATTAATGGTTGTCCGGTTGCTTTTGCTTCAATTACTACTGTTTCAGGTTGCCAATATTTATACTGGTCTAAAGCAACTTCTTTCAAATCAGGAAAATCATATCGACCCTTCATCGCATCAAGTAGGATAAGTGCTGGTGCCCCGCCCTCCGAAGGATAGAATACGCCCCACGTAGTAATGGCTGAGTAGTCCGCAGTTTCTTTTTTCGAAAATGCAGTATCATAACTTTGAATCACATATTGTAAATTTGGTAGAGTTCCTTTCCATGGTCGCCACCATTCTCGTTTTATAATCGCTCCTTCTTCTGAAGTTGGGTTCTGCATATACTGTGCATTCCATCTTGTTACAGGAATAGATGCTTTAACTTTTTCTAATTCTTCTAACTTCCAATATTCAGGCCAAACAGGATTTCCTGATTCTAGGATTGCGGGGAACGAGATCACTTCCCAAGTATCGGCTTTCGGATTTGTTTGGGCTTTGATCAAACGCCCAGTGAGGTCGTCGGTTGCCCAACGAGTCATAACTACTACAATCGCACCCCCTGGTTGTAAACGTTGTCTTGGTCCTGATACATACCAGTCGTATGTCTTTTCCATGGCTGTCTCAGACATAACATTTTGTTCGGTGTGCGGATCGTCAATAATTAAAATATCAGCACCCCGTCCTGTAATTGCTCCGCCAACCCCAGCTGCGAAGTATTCACCACCGTGATTCGTTTCCCATCTACCAGACGCCTTAGAATCAGCAGCTAATTTTACATCTCTAAAAATTCTTTGGTAAGCTTCATCATCAACAATGTTACGAACCTTACGACCGAATCGTTGAGAGAGTTCGGCGTTGTGAGAAACTTGCATTAATTTTGCATCGGGACGGAGTCCCATAATCCAAGCAGGAAAATAAACAGATGCAAATTCGGATTTCGTATGTCGGGGAGGCATGTTGACGATCAATCTTTTAATCTTGCCTTGAGCGACCTTAGTCAATTTGTCAGCAATAATTTGGTGGTGCCCCCAGTCAGAAGGTTCCTTAGCTTCTCTGCAAATAAAATCTGGCCACACCCCTTTGACAAACTGCAGGAAATTTTCCTTAGCATCAAAAATTTTTTTGGCTTCTAATAATTTTTTTAACTTAATTAATTTTTCTTTTGGTATGGTATCGTAATCCATAAGTTTTTATAGTGTATGTTTGAGTAAAACTCAACCTAAACTAAGTATATAAAGTACCTAACTATAAAAAAAGGGGGGTGGGGGGTCAAATTTTTTGCAGTGGATTTTTGGGGACTCAAGCCCTAACGGGCTTGAGTTTAAAAAGTTATTATTGATTTCTTTTATCGACTTTAACAATCTCGACTAATTGAGGGCTAACATATTTATAAAACAAATCATTATTCTGTTCTTTAAATAATGATTGATTAAATACGTTACGAGTCTGTTCAGAAATATCTAACACATACTTCGACCCGTCTGTATCCGTTCGAGTAATTGGACACTCTTTTTTAAAAGTCTTAACATTATCAATTAGCATTTTTTCTAACTGTGTTAATTCTTTTTTTTGTTTTCTAATTTCAAAAATCTGTTTGATTAATTGTAATTGATTTTTGAATAATTGTTTTTTTGATGTTTTTATATTTTGCATTGTTTCCTCCATTGTTAAGTTAATGTTAATATAAAACATAGTTTTATTATAATGATATCCCATGAACATACAACACTTATTTTAATTATCTTTTAGAATAATTCTAAACTGGTTTGCACAACCTAGAGTTGTACCCGGATCAGATTAACTCGGGACCAAGCCGGGCACAACCTGGAGTTGTATGTCCAGTTATTAAAAAACCCTCTAACAAAATTAATTATTAGAGGGTTTAAGTTTTATTAATTAATCTCCAAATAATACATTATTCATTATTTGAGTTCTTAACAATTTAGCATTAGGTTTATGGGCAACGTCTAACCACTCATTGCCCCTCTTAACCTCTTTAATCTGATAAGCATATATTGAGCCCATCTCATCAAAGAACCCGATTTGAGAGCCTTTAGCATCAATTAAAATTGTAGTCTTTAATCCTCGACCTTGATTAACAGACTCCATTAAAACACCCTCGCAAAGTATTCCTAATTGATTTGATTTTATAATGTCTCCTTTTTTAAGGTCATTAAACATTATCACTTTTTTATCATTACTCATTGTATCCTCCTATTGATTAATATGTTGACATAATATCTTATGATGCTAGGATGTCAATTAAATAAAAATGGAGGATACAAAAATGAAAAAACAATTACTAGGAGGGACAGGGGTTGACAGTGGTCAACTCCTAATCACTGACCCTTGTTATGTTGAAATGAGTGGTCATAACAAAGGCATTACTTATGATGACATGATATGTAATGGCAACGACCCGAAACAACTTATAAATAAATATGGTGCTGAAGTCGGGTTAGTTATTCCAACATTACACGGCGACGGGTTTTATAATGTCAAAGGTAATTACAATAAAGACGGAAGAATAACTTCCATTACAATCAACTTAAATTACTAATAGAGGAGTGAGGGGAGCAATCCCCTCATAACAAATCATGAAATATAAATATAAAGGTTATTCAATTGGAATGGATTTTGACACTAAAAAAATCACGTGTGAAAAGGATGACGATTTTATAACTTTTTACCCAAAAAATTCTACCAGTACATTAGAGGAAATCAAAATTTCCGCGTTCGGTAGGATCGACGATAGAATAAATTATTTAAATAAAAGATAAAAAAAGGGAGGGTTGAACCCTCCCTTTAATTTTTTAGAGTTCCGCCTCAAAGGAACATTCACCTGTATCTTCAACACACTTTTGGATTTGTTCTCCTAAATGAAGTCGAGCATACCACTCTAAAAGAGTTTTGATTTTAGTGTAACCTTTAACCACCATATTATGATTATCTTTATAATAGGTGGTTATCATGTCGTCATTCCAACCATCATTTTTCGCAAAAAAGTCATCAAGTATTTTTTTATGTTTACCTAAAGATTTTTTACATTTGGCTACACCTTTTTTGATGTCCTCTAGATTATCCTTATCAAAATAATAACTTAAATAATTTGAATGACCCTCGA
>Ga0196905_1000258_pt1 | contig 21182 bp, 12 predicted proteins | sample CB_VirMetaG_3_FD_169098 | JGI IMG/M metagenome (GOLD analysis project Ga0196905, IMG submission 169098) | Freshwater to marine saline gradient viral communities from Chesapeake Bay - CB_1508_1S Viral MetaG (v3) (version 3) | ecosystem: Environmental > Aquatic > Marine > Coastal | place: USA... | reverse complement strand
CAATACTACCATTAGAAGAATCAACTTTTATAACACGAGCCATATTTTGAATAAGCCCTGTTTCTCCTGTTGGTTTAGTTGTTGTAAAGCCCCCACTTGTAGAAATATATAATGTATCTCCTGCTGAAAAACTAGAAGTATTAATTCCTTTTACAAAACCAATGTGAGCAACTTCACCAGTTCCTCCATTCGCTGATAGAGCATCAAGAGTAACACCAATTGCAGGCATTTTATTTGAATCGTCTGCATCTGCGGGTGCAACACTTATTGCATTTCCACTTGAACCCACTTGATATACAGGAACTCCTTTTGCAATAGCACTTCCTGTTTGGTTAACTGCTTCTGATTTTACTAGTACATCTTCAAAAGTTATTGTGCCAGATCCATCAGTTGTTAATACTTGCCCTACACTTCCATCACTTAAATCAAGTTCTGAAACTCCAATAGAGTTTGCTGCGATTTTAGCAGAAGTTACTGCATTTGCAGCTATTTTTGCTTCTGTTACTGAGCTTGCTGATAGATGAACAGTATCAATACTTCCTGAAACTATTTCTGATGAATCGACTGCATTTTTTGCTATATGAGAAGCTCCAACCGCATTATCAGCAATTTTTACACCCGTTACAGAACTTGATGCAAGTTTTACTGCTGTAATTGTGTTATCTGCTATATCTGCTGCTATAACTGTTCCACTTGCTATTTCACTTGCAGTAATTGCATTCGCAGCAATATGTCTAGTTAATATCGCATTACTTGCGATAGAAGTTGATACTGCGGCATTATTTGAAATAGTTTGAATAGAGGCAGCTGAAAAAATAATAACTTCAATATTATTTGTTCCAGTTGGAGGTGCGCTAGAAAAAGTAAGAGTTGTTCCACTTACTGAATATTCTGATTTTTGTTGGTAAACACCGTCGATATAGACTTGCGTGTTGTTTTCGTCTTGTGGATCATCTGATAAAGTAAAAGCAACTGTATTATTATCTCCACTAAAATTATCAACAGTTACATTTTGCCCACTATATACTGCACCAACAGAATAGAAAACCATTTTAGTTCCACTATCAGGAGCGGTATCAAAAGTTAAAGTGTTTCCACTTATTGAATATGAATCTTGATTTTGGAATACACCATCTGCAAAAGCGATAATATTATTTTCGCTAGTTGGAGAGATACTGAGTGTAAAAGAAGCGGAACCTGTTGAAGTTGCTGTATCAGTTGTTAAAGCTACTGCACTTGATGCTGAACTACTTGATATTGTTGTAAATGATAAAGTTCCATTTCCATCAGTTGTAAGTGCTTGACCATTTGTTCCATCGCTTACATTAAGTTCAGAAATTCCAACAGAGTTAGCAGCTATCTCACTTGAACCAACAGCATTTTTTGCGATTTCAGTTGCAGTTACGGAATTTGCACTGAGACCAGAAATTGCAGCAGTAGTTAAACTTGTTACACGACCATCTGCATCCACAGTTACTACGGGTATGGCACTTGATGACCCGTATGCACCTGCTGTAACACCTGTTTTTGCTAGCTCGCTTGAACCTACTGCATTCTTTGCTATATGAATAGAAGTAATTGCATTTGCTGCGATTTCACTTGAACCCACAGCATTTGCTGCTATTTTGGCACTTGTTACACCATTATCTGTTAACTCACCGATTGTTACTATTGAATCAGACCCATCATTCTTCTTAATAAAAATTTTACCATCATAGGTATTAATCGCGATTTCACCAAGCGCGAGTGCAGAAGTTGATGGTACTGCTCCCTGAGTCGCAGACCGTTTGAGTTTAATAGTTTGTGCCATATGTATGGAATTCCTTACTATGCGTATATACGCGGAATTTTAATTCTTAGGAGAATGTTCCTCCATCAATTGTATTTGTCCAAGTAACTGTGCTGTTTGCTCCCACTTGTAAAATTTGTCCAACACTATTTGTAGAATCGTATGTTCCAATTGCTAGTCTTTGATAACCTGTATTTGCACCATTTGTGCTACCAAATATCAAGTCACCAGTTGCTGTTTGTGTAATACCTTTAATTCTAAGAGTATCACCAGAAATTTCTATTGTTTGATTATCAACATTTACATCTAGTGTATTTCCTGTTTTGCTAAGACCATCTCCTGCTGTAATTTGACCAGCACCAGAGAATTGTGAGAAAGTTAAAGAAGTACTTCCAACTGTGATTGATCCATCAGTTGTTAATACAAAACCAGAATCAGCATTTGCTGTACCTTCTTCAACAAAGGTAAACATTCCTGATGTGACTTCTGCGTCAGAATCACAATCAGTTGCTCTTGTCATTGCAGAAGAGGAACCATTAAAGATATAGATACCATTTTGTGAAGCAGTTGATTGATCTTTTACAAGAACTCTATCACCACTTGTAAGTGTAATACCATCTATTGAAGTACCTGGTGAAGATAAAGTAATTGCTGCTGTGGTTGCTACTCTTACTGAATCTTTAATATCAAGTCCAGTTTTTACAGCGTCAACATATTCTTTTGTTACAAGAGAAGTTGCACCAAAGCCAGCTCTATCTTTATATCCACTTGGTACAGTTACTGTACCATATCCATTTGGGCTAAGTGTTAGGTTGCCATTTGAATTTGTTGTAGAAATTGTATTTCCATCAATTCTTACATTGTCAACATCTAATTGAGTAACTCCAGAAAGAGCACCACTTGTTAAGGTTGCTGTGCTATCTGTGAAAGTTGTAGCAGTAATGGTTGTACCAGTAATTGCACCTGCTGATGCACCACCGATAGTAACGCCATCAATTGTTCCACCATTAATATCAATAGTTGTAACTGAGCCACCGTCTGAAACAGTTGCTCCATTGAAGTTAATTGTACCACTTGCTGTTAAGTTTGTAAATGTACCAGCTGCTGCTGTTGCTGCTCCAATAGTAGTACCATCAATAGCACCACCATTAATATCAAAGTTTGAACCTTCGATTTCGACTGAACCAGCTTCTAATTTTTTACCTAATGTTATTTTTTCAGCAGAGTTTGTTGTGTCAAATGTTAAATAAGCATTTGCTCCTTCTGTTATAACGAAAGAAGTGCTGCTGTTATCTAAAATACTTAATTCTGTAGCTTGAGAAGTAATATCGATTGCACCGCCTGTTAGATCTAAGTCTAAATTTGCAGCTGCAACAATATCTACGTCGCCTGATCCAGATGTTATTGAGTTTGCTCCGATTGTTAGATTTGCAGTTAATAATTGATCAATTTTACTACTAGAATCTACAATAATAGCTGAACTTGCTGTTAATGTACCAGCAGTGTGGTCGAGCATATTTACATACAGCTCACCCCCGATAACATCATTATTTGTACCATCACCAATAAAAAGTTTTGATGAATTAAACGAGTACGCTAACTCACCAGTACTCAGTGCGCTCGAAGGAGTTGCGGCGGTGGTACTTCTTTTAATTTTAATCGTTTGTGCCATTTTTTATTTCCTAAAACAATCCTCCGTCAAGATTGTTCATTGTATCCGTTGCTTGCGCAAGGGGTACGAATTCAAAAATATTAGCTGAAGTTTCTCTATATACTTTAAGCTGATCATCATCAGTGTCGTACCAGAGATCTCCTTCTGCTAAATTGTCGCCAGTAGGCTCGCTAGCTTGCCTATAAAACTGGTCTGTTAAAAAATTAAATGCGTTTTGTAAACTACCTCCACCCCATGTTCCATGAGATGCAATTGTAATATCACTTGCTGATGCAGTAAACGCAGTTAATAAATCTGTTGTTGTAGAAATAGTGATAGGATTATCACTTTGATTCAGAGTTACATTGTTTGTTGTTTCATTGACTGTAACATATGTGGGAGTTTCTGAAACTGTAACAGTTATTGCCATTATCTTGTAACTTCAGGAGTTACAGTAACATTTCCTTGCATAAGTCTTGTAACCACTCCACTCAGAGATTCGATCTCTAAATCATATACATAAATTCCTTCTTCTAGAGCTGCTGTGGAAGTTGCAGAGGCTTGTAGTCTTACTACTCCTCCAACTCCATTTGATATAGAACAAGTTACTGTGAGAGCAATTATAGAAGAGTCGTGTGTAGACCTCACCTGCATACGAGGCGTGTAATTCGTTAAGTCCATAGCCGCACCATTCTCTTGGACGGTTACTGTCCTATCGAAAGTCGCTCCCTGCTCGATTGTAAAATTGTAATTTCCAGCTGCCATATATAGTTCTCCAATGTCTCAATTATACCAAATTTTTTAACCTCATGTCAAGCATTAAATTTTGAATGTCAATCATCAAACGTCAACTTCCTCGTAAGTTATGATTGCATCTATTGAGGATTCAGTATTACTTAAAATTGTTATGTAATCATTTGCGCTCATAGACAAAGTATTAGAATTACTTATACTAATATGATTTTGTCCTGAACTTAGGTGCCCATTCTTAATGAAATAGACGGTTGTATTATCTGTAGCATTATAATAAGAAATATGAAAAGTGACTTCACTTTCTAGTATATTTGCTACACTTACTCTTGAAACCGTTGCAGTTTTTGCAGCGGGGCAAGTATAAATTATTGTTTCTGTTGTTCCTATTTCGGAAAAAACTGCTGTTGTCATTATTATGCTCCTTGTAAATCAAAAATGAGAAATGCATATGCTATGCTTTCTCCGCCTTGGTATTCTCTAGTACTTTCAAATCCATTTACTGTACTAATATATATTTGTCCTATAAAATTATTTGTTATTGTTAAAGTTGTTGAGTTTACGGAATAGTTAACACCGCCTCTTATTAATCCTTTTTGATTATATTGAGATCCAAATACAGCAAAACTTCTATTTGCTTCTGCATTAAAATCTAATGAAGCAGGATACATTTTAGTTGCTACTCCACTACTTAAATCACTTTGAAAACACCATTGAACTATAACAAAAGGTACAAATCCTAAATTATGAGTGATTGTTGCATAAGTATCAGAGGTATTTAAATCAGTAGCTGTGCTTAAATTATTTCCTGGCACTCCAAGTAGTCCTTGTCCATGATACTTTAAATTTAAACAACCTATTCCAACTCGTGAATCAAACATTAAGTTTGTTGCAGTTGCTATATTATTACTTCCATCTACTACGTCTGTTCCAGATTTGCTGACATATAGACCATAATCTGCATTTGCTGCTTTTCCTAATAATATTCTTTTTGCCATTATATATGTCCTCGTATTACTGCATAGGTTAAGCTTGTTGAGCTAGGGGGTTGTGGATTTTGATTTTCTGAGGTAAAACTTGTATTTGTATATATGCTATAGTAAGTAGGATAATAATTTGGTACAAGAAATGTTGCCTGTGTTGCTGTTATATTTGATACTTGTACAAAATCATCTCCAAAAATTATTATTGCTGGATTTGGTATAGATTGCGAAGAAAAAGTTCTAGTTTGTGAAGTTCCTCTTGTTAATGTTATAGTTTCTTTAAATATAACTTGTCCATAACCTTTTGCACGACTATCAAAAATAAGCTGATCTGCATTTGCACTTGTAACATCTATACCAGGTTTTGAAATAATTAATCCATAATCAGTTGAATTTATTTTACCTAATAATACTCTATTGCTCATCTTGCTAAATACCCTCCTACAAAGAAATTAGTATCTGTAACTAAACTGCATCCTTCTAGTAAATCATTTGTATTGTCTATCCGTGTTATCATTTTTAATTTATTATGGTCTGTAAAAAGAAAACTACCAAGAGTTAACTCTTCTGCTTTTGTCCAGCTCCATATTCCATCTTTTCGATTATAAAATTCTACGTCTCCTTCTACTTTTAAACCATTTACAGTATAATAAAAACTTGTCACTAAGCTTGTAGTAATTGTATCTACTAAATCTGTTGTTTGGTTCATATTTTCAGTATCAAAAGTATGTAATTCATCTTCAAACTCCAAGTTCGATATAAGGCACCTCATTTTGTAAGGTTTAGAAATATAGGCATTTTTATCAATAATTTTCACTAATTAACTCCTTTAAGTCAAGTCTTATATCCTTGTAGAATCCATGTTTTAATCTTTTCTTAAATTTTTCATAACTTCCACTTTTTCTTTTTCTTTTGTATTTATACAGATTATAGGGAAGTTCTTCTATGTCTGCTACTGTTGTAAAATCAAATTTATTATTTCTATCTTTTTCTATAAAGTGCATATCTTTATAAAATCTTATTTGTTCATATGGTTGCCAATTTTTTGAATCGTATGGTTTATTTACATGAAATATATCTATCTTTAAACCATATTTATATCCAAGTTTTGTTCCTTCTGTAAGTAGTAAATTAAGGTATTGATAATCTTTTATATCTCCTTCGAGCATTATATCAATATCCCAAGTGTCTAACTCACAATCTCCATAAAATTTTTCAGCACAGCAACCAAAAAATGTAACTTTGTAGTTTACTTGATAGGTTTCTAACCACTCTTTCGCCCATTGTAAAAATACTTCTTTTGTTGGACGATTCCATTGTTGAGTTGTTACAACATTTCCAAGTTTATAATAAAACATTATGTTGTTGTATTTTGAGATTCGGTAGCTACACTAAAAGTATCCGATACTCCTCCAACTGTAATTTGGGCCGTATAAGTTGTATCATAAGTTGTTAAACCACTTACTCGAGCTGTTATCGTATCTCCATTTTGTACAGATTTTGTCGCTTGTGAATAAGTTCCTGAATTTACTCTAAAATCGGCTAAACTTGAACCCGAAAAAGTAGCATTTGTACTATATCCTGGGGTCATTCCAGATAATGTAATTGTAGAAGTATAAGTAACTTGAATCTCGGCATTTGTAACATCTGTAAAAGTAAATTGATCTGGTACTAAATCTGGTGATGTAACAACAGTAAAAGTATCTGATACTCCTCCAATAGTTACTGTTCCATATCTACTTGTTCCTGCGGAAGAAGCTGCAACAACCCTTACAGTTACTACATCATTATTATATACTGTTTGGCTAGCTGTTGTATAACTTCCGCTGTTTATTTTATAGTCTGCTCCTGTTGTGCCTGTAAATGTTAGAGTTGATCCTGTATTTATACCTGTTATAGTTTCTGAATCCTCATAAGTTGTACCTTGTGTTGCACCAAATACATCAACAAAGGTAAACTGATCTGGTACTATATCTGCCGAAGGGCCGCTTTGTTCGACAGTAAAAGTGCCCGTATACTGATATCCATAAGTTGTAGAAACAGTATAGCTTACTGTTGCACTTCTTGTTGCTCCAACAGTAGAAAAAGAACTTGCTGTTAATGAATAATCTCCATAACTTTGTGTAATACTACTTGTTAACCAGCCCCCAGAATTATTCGTAATTGAATAAGAAGCACTCCCCCAATATAATAGGTAAGAATTAAAGTTTCCAGTAGATTTTTGACCGCTTATTGCATAATTATTTGTTCCGCCAGAAGAACCAAAAGATACGCTAGAAAAAGCTCCTAGAGTTACTGTGGGAGGAACAAATTTAATAGTACTTGCAGAGGAACTTATATGATTATCTGTTGATACACAACGAGCATAATAAGTTACGTAACTATCTCTTGCCTGTGTAAAATCTTGTCCATTTGAGTACCAATTTGAATTATCTGCAGAAACTTGTATTGTACCAGAGCCTCCACTTGAAGTTACATCTACATTTACACTTCCACTTGGATTATCTGTTTGTGTTACTGTCGGAGCATTTGGAGTGCTTGCTAATACTTGGGTTCTTGTGGTAATATACCAAGTTGTTGAAACTCCTCCAACTGTTACCGTTGTCGATAGTTGTGTGTTATATGAAGAACTAGAATACATTCTTAATCGTAGAGTTTGATTATTATAAATTGTTCCAGAAGTTGTATAAGCTCCCCCATTAATACTAAATTCTGCTGAGTTTCCGCTAATAGAGACAGAAGCTCCTGTATTTAACCCAGTAATTGTTACAGTATTAGAATATGTAAGGGTATTTAATTCTAGTGAAGATTGATTTGTAAAACTATAATTATCTGGGGTTGTATCTGCAGCTAGAGTTGTTACTGAATAAGTGTCACTCTCTGTGCCTATTGTAAGAGTACAGTTTGTAGTTGTACTAAAACTTCCACTTGAAGTTTGACGAACAGAAAAAGTATCTCCATTTACTGCTGTTCCATTTGAAGAAGTATAAGCTCCCCCATTTTTACTATATGTACCGCCAGAGACTGATACTGTTGCAGAGTCTCCGTAATCTAAACCCGCAACAGTTATAGTATTAGAAGTATAGGTTGTACTAAGAGAAGCTCCTGTTACATTATTAAAACTAAAAGCTGTTGGACTTTGATCAAGTGCAGGTGAAGTATATGATGTGCTTCCAGAAGTTAGTCCTCCTTGTTGTGCCCAATAATATCTTGTTGATCCTCTTGGCTGTGTATATGTTGTTGTAGTTGTAAAACTTGCACCTGAAGAAGAATTTGTAGTTGTTTGTGCATATGTAATTGTCCCTGAATTACCACTACCTGAAGTGGAAGAAACAGTTACAGTTTCATTTGTATTGTCTCTAGAAGAAAAGGAAACTGTAGGATTAGAAGGTGCTGCTGCTCCTGTTGTAACTGTATAAGTATCGCTTACAGTTCCTATTGTAAGTGTACAATTTACTGCTGTTCCATAAGAGGAGCTTGAAGTTTGACGAACAGAAAAAGTATCTCCATTTACAGCTGTTCCATTTACAGAAGTATAAGCTCCTCCATTTTTACTATAGGTTCCTCCTGCAATAGATACTACTGCGCTATCATTATTATCTAAGCCTGCAACTGTTATGGTATTAGAAGTATAGGTTGTACTAAGAGAAGCTCCTGTTACATCATTAAAAGTAAATTGTGTTGGAGTATTATCATAGGCAGGAGAGGCAAAAGCAGTACTTCCAGATACATAACCTCCCTGAGATGCCCAGTAATAATAAGTACTTCCTCGTGCTTGTGTATAACTTGTTGTTGTTGTAAATCCACTAGTTGGAGTAACATTTGTTGTAGTTTGCGCAAAAGTAATTGTACCTGAATTACCACTTCCAGAACTTGAAGAAACACTTACAGTATCCGTAGTTGAAGTTCTTGAAGTTAGAGTTACCGTTGGATCAGCAGGAGCACTTACACTTCCGCTACCCCCAGAGCCTCCTCCTCCTGAAGTTGATCCCGTTAATACAGAAGTTCCAAAAAGAGTTGCATCATTTATCATTTTTCCATATTGACAAGGTATACGCAACATTAAAATATTTACATCACCATCGCCACTTCCTCTTGTACGAGTATTCTCTAAAAAAGGATAGTTATTTGTTCCAAAGTAATCATACCCAGATAATCCATGATTAACAATACTTTCAGACTCAACAATATCTATAAATGCTGCTTTTACCAAATTAACTGTAGAACCTGTACCTCCTAGAGAAAATTCAAATAGTCCTCCTCCTCCTGTTGTCGGTACTCCAGATTGCATTGTTGCTTCGAAGTCAAATCCTACACCGCCTGTTGTTCTATCATCAAGAAAATATAATACTGGTGTTTTTACACCTTTTTCAACTACTTGATACGCTGGAATATAATTATTTGAGTTTGCGTCAGCAGTTGTAGGTAAGCTAATACCTGATGTTGTCATAGTAGTTACATCAGTATCAGAAGCAATAACACCAGAGCGGTAGTTATCTTTTGAATTAAAAAGTAAATCTCTTGTATTTATAGTATCCGTTACTATATCATCTCCTGACTTAGAGATTTGTAAAGAATAGCCGCTACCATCATATCCTAGTCGAACTCTGTTTGCCATTATGAAGCATCCGCTATAAGTATTCTGCCATTTGTGGCATCTATTTCAATATAATTTGTAGTTGAACCAGAAGAGGAAGAAAGTTTTATTTTTCCTGAATCAATTAATGTTGAATTATCAAAAGCTTGCTGTACTTGTCCAGAGGTGCTATAATTTTCTACTGCGGATAATCCTACATCTGTTTTAGTAGTATTTGAATTTAATGTATTATTTTCTGTTAAATCTGTTGTTCCGATTGTCACAGTTCCTTTAAAACCAGCAGTTCCATCTGTATTTACATAAAAGGTAGGAGTATGTATAGAACCACTACTACTTATTGTTATATGTCCATTTGTAGCAGTATAACCACTTGTATCTTTTGTTCCACTATAAATTGCAGAAGAATCAATAGTCCATCCACCAACACTTCCTGCAGTTTTAGCTGCGTCATTTACTTCGCTATCTGCATCCGCAACTCTTAATAAAGCTGTTGAAATTCTTGCTGCATCAATGGTTCCTGTTGTTATTCTTCCTCCATCAATAGTTGTTGTTCCGCTTGACCCTAGATCACTTGATACGAGTGCTGTTGTAGTGTTTGTTCCATCACTAATTGTGTTTGTTCCAGTAAATGTTACAAGACCTGTAAAGTTTTGTCCTTCATACGGAATACTAAAAGTAACTGTATAAGATCCTCCATAGCTAGACTCTACCACGCTATAATATGCATACCAATATTTATTTGCATTGCTTCCTGTAAATGTTGGAGGATTTTGATTCCAATTTGTTGAACCTGTTCCAATTACTCCGCCACTCAGTAAAGATGTACTAAAACTATAAGATACAGAAGTTGTTGAAACAGCTGCGCCTGATGTTGGAGAAGTAGCACTTGATGATTGATAGTAAATATATCCTGTTGCTGTTCTTGGGCCTGTATTACCAGTTGATCCTGCTATTGATTTACTAATACTATAATCAGAAGTAATTGTTACATTACTTGATGTGCCTGCTGTGGCTGCTGGAATTACTGCTTGAAATGTAGCTGTTCCTTGATCCGCAGACATTGAAGATGCGCTATATACTCCTGTACTCGCATTAATAGTAACATCTACACCAGTTTCACTTGCTACCGAGAAAGTACAAGAAGTTGTAACATCTGTACCTCCTACAAATACTTTGTAAGTTCCTCCTGCTCCTGAAAAACTTGAAACAGTTCCTGATGAATTTGCTTGAACTACATGAGCAGCATTTGTTAAAAATCCTATAATTGCATCTGAGCCATCTTGAACAGCATAGATTGTTACAGTATCAGTAGCTAAAACACTTCCTGTATTATTTTCTTTTACTTCTACTTTTACATTTACAGTTCCCCCTATTGCAGGTTCATCTGCATCGGGCAAAGTAAAAGTGCTAGTTGTGCTAGATGCTTGCGATTCTACTCCGTTAACTAAAAATCTGTAATAAGGAGTTGTAAACCCTCCTACATCAGTAGTAAATGTAATTGTGTCACTTTCTGCCCCAGCAGTAGAATAATTTATAACAGATTTGCTAGGGGTTAATTTTGCTGTTTTACCATCCGCTCCATCTGATCCAACTCTTCCTTGTTGTACTATTCCAAGAGGAATAATATAACTATAAGTATCTCCGCTTTCTGTTAGAGATACTTTTACAATTTTTGGAGTTGTAGAAGTACTTGCTGTACTTGCGTCTACTGTTGCGCTTAATCCTGTTATACTTGTGCTTGCATCTGTAAATAAAACATCAGATTGAGAAGTTCCATCTGCTTCTAATATTTGTATTGTTGGAGTTCCTGTTAGATTTTGTCTTGTTACAGTAATTGTTGTATCTTGTGATGCTCCGCTTGGATCTAAAACTCCATCGGCATCAAATCTTAAAATAATATTATTTATATTTACTAGAAGAGCTGGGGATAGTGGTTTTGAAGTTCCTGTAACTCCATTTGTTGCTCCACTTGGATGATACGCAGAAGTTACTATTTGTGCTTTATTATTTCCTTTTTGTGCTGTTCTTCTTGATCTTGCCCAATAATATTTTGTTCCTGCATCTGCTGTTGTATATGTAAAATTAGTTTCGTTATCTGCAACGTATAGAAGAGTTGCATTTGCACGATTGTTATCATCAGATACCCAAATTTCTATATCATCACTTTCATCTACAAAATTAGAAGGATTTGTCCAACTTAATAGTACACTTCCTGGTTTAGTAGTTGTAGCAGATAATCCACTTGGAGCATTAGGTGCTTTTAATGGAGCTGCCTGAGTTGCAGTTTCTTGTCGTAACTCACTTGCTCTTTGTGCAGTTATTGCATAAATACTATTATCATACTCTCTTGCTTTTACTTGTACATTACAATCTGCATTAAAATTCAAGTTCTCAATTCTAAATAATTTAGAGCTAAAACCGAAAGGAGGGTATGTTACTGCTATAACTTGTCCTGCTTTTAAAAGTATTCCTTTTGGACCTACTGTAAAAGATATTTCTCTGCTGTATCGACTTTGTAATAATTCTTTTTCGCAACCAATACGAGCATTATAATAGTTTGTAATACCTGAGTATTCCCATTGTCCTGTTTTTACTACATTTCTATCTGCTTTTAAATAATCGGAATTGAAGAAAGATACACTTCTTGATCCAAAGTTATTTTGAGGATCTTGTATACTTGCTTTAATTGTATTTTTTGCAGTGCTTTGTGAATTATCGGAAAGAGTGATTCCACCAATTATATCACTAGAATCAATATATTCTGGATTTACATTCCAGTCATAAGTTACTGAATTAAAAGATGTAGAAGTTGCAGGTGCAGAAACTTGAGTTTCAACATCAAGAACATACTTACCACTTTCATAAGATAGCAATCCATTAAAATGAGTTAAAAATGCATTTACATTTTCAAATAAAGATCGAGTAGTATCAATAATAAAATTAGTTTGATGTCTTGTTACAAAACATTGTTTATGATGTTCCCACCCTAAGTATCTCCAATATTTAATAAAATCTGCTGAGTATAAAGAATATATAGTTCCAAAAGTTGCGTTTACAGTAATATTTGCTGGGCCACTTCCAGATACTTTATTTAATGTATAAGTTCCTGCTGAGATATATTCTAAGCCATTTGTAGTTCCGCTTGTATGGACAGGTTTTGTTGATTTATATCCAGCAGAAGTTACTTTGTATACATTACCATCTGTTGTAAGAATATGTTCTCCTACTGCATAATTAATATAGTTTTGATATTCTCTTCCTAGCTGATGAGACATTTTCTCAAAAGTAATTTTGGATACTGTTGAGCCTCCTACAGTAGTTGTAGTTATAGATTTAACAGTACCAGAAGCTACATGAGTTCCTGAACCTGTTCCGTCACTTGTGAGTTTATAAATATCGCCTACTGCTACAGAAGTTTCATTTGCATTTAGAACAATTGTTTGATCTGAACGAACATCACATAATTTTGCAGAAGATTTAAATGAAGCTAAATCAATATCATTATTTATATCTAATTTTTTTCCATATCTTGGACTTGATAAATAATCAAGTAACTGCATAGCAGGATTATTTCCTGCTCTTTTATCTGAATATAATCCTTCAATACTAAAAGTAAGTCCTGCATCGTGATTTGCTTCTGTAAGAGTTACAAAAGGCATTTCAATCTCTATTCTTTTATTGGTTGCATCAAAACTATCAATGACTCGGCTTTCTCCTGTCTGATCAATTGTTATTATTGCTCCTTCTAGTTCTGAAGAAGAAGTAAAGTCTGTTAAAGCTCCTCCTACTCCGCCAAAATAGAAGTTTCTATTTTTGTACATTTCAATAGTAAGAACATTGCTTATACTTCCAATTGCTGTTCCACCATTAAGGGCGGAATCATATTTTGCATCAAGAGTAATGGTATCTCCTGACCAAGTTCCTACAATACTATTGTCTGCTAAATAACTTAGTGCAGTTACTCCATTTACTTTAAATGCATAACTTACTTTTGCAGGAGCATTTGATATTTCATCTGTATACCCAGCTTTTAATAAATCTGCTGCTGCTGTACTAAAAGTTAATTGAATTTGATTTGACCCATTTACTGCAACTGAATTTGGTGTTTGAGTGTATAAAGCAAAGTTTGCTGCGTTTACAGACTTATGATTCCATGTTCTCATATGCCAATAGTTTGCACCAGATTTAAGTCTTAAATAAGTATATGCAGGAACTCCATTTGTTTCATCAAGATCAGGAGTTTGATCTAATATAAATCTATAATGTGTTGTTCCTCTACTTGTAGATAGTTCGTATTTATGTAGTATTCTAAAGGAAGAATCACTTGCATCTCCTTCTACTGTAGTAGCAGTCCATGTAGATCCATCATTACTTCTTTCAATAGTAACATCATCGCCTTCACTAAAATTTGTGTGAGAATCGCTTGCACCTAATATAGAATCTGGTAGATATGAATTGTCATAGTTATAGTTTTCAAAAACTTTACCTTTAATTGTATATTCTACTTCTGGAACAGTAGTTTGATCTTCTGAAATTACATAAGATCCTACTACATAAGCTGTGTCAAGTAATCTATGATCAGGACCCCAATAAGGTAAGTCTGAGTCATAATAATCAGTCTGTCTTTTAAATTTTCCGTATTCTCCTGTACCCTCTGCTTGGGTGACTAGAATATCTGCTGCTTTTTGAGTTGATCTTCCTGCAAAGAAAGTAAGTGATAAATCATGTGGGTGAGATATTTTTGTCCATTGCTGATGTTGTAATCCTAATGCATCAGTTGCTGTTAGATTTGGTGCATTTGAATTTACAATATTTTGATAAGCAGAATTAGTAGATGCTAATAAATTTTTTAATATATTTGAACGAGATTCTGGATCATCCCCTGCAGAAATTTGTTTTGCTTGATAAAATTGATCAGAGTATTCAGCTTTTGCTTGGGCAGTTGCATAATTGTCTGTATCTTGACCGCCAACAGTATCCCCTTGATCTGCTCTGCCATAGCACTGTAATTGACTATTATCTTTATCAGTACCCGTAGAGGCATTTCTTACATCAAAGTCAGACTTATCTGTACAAATAATTGGAACACCATCAACATAGAAATTATAAATTCCGTGTATTTCTCCTTCTGAAAGAGCATGTACGACATAAACTATATTTGAAGCATTTTGAGTAGTATCTGCAAAAACTGGAATACCTGCTATTCTTTGTACACCATATACTACAGGAAGAAACTTTCCTTGAAGTCCAATATTTAAATCAACTTCATTATTTTGTTCTACCATTGTACGAACTTCTACAAGTTTTTTGCCTCCAAGAAGTCCTGCAAGTCCACCACGTTTTTTAGTTTTATAAGTTATTTCTTCACGAAAAGTTGAATAGTTTGCAATTTGATTGAGTGTTGTTTCTGCATGTAAAAAGCCTAAGTCATAAGCATACTCAGGTCTAACTGCTGAATTTGGATTTGGAGTTCCATTAGCATTAAGTGCTCTGTGAACTTCATCAGTTGTCATTCTTCCTGTAAGAGCTGACCAATCTGCCCAATGACTTGATAATGACCACTTTACTCTACTTCCTGTAGGATTTTCATCTATTGAACAAGAAGAAACAATACCTTTAAATAAAAGAATACTTGTATTTCCTACAAGATCACCAGTTTCTGGATCTATAAATACTTTATGAATAAATACTTCTCTGTTAAGAAAAGAAGGATTTGCTAAACTTACACCGCTTCTATCAAGTAATGCAGCTTTCAGTTCTTCTGATTCTAGTGAAATAGTGACTGCTACATTTGTGTCTGTTGGGTAACTTGTGTCATCGTCAGAATCATTACCAGTTGTAGTTAGAGCAAGAGTTCTATTAGTATTTGAAAATCCAGTAATAATGTAAGTCACAGAAGAATCACCAGTAGAAAAAGTACCAGAATTTTTAGTAATTTTTATTTTATCGCCTTCACGAAAGCCCTCTTCTACTAAGTCTATAATATTACCATTGTAAAAAGTTGTATCAAGTGCAAAAGCACCGCTTGAAAAATCTCCTGTAACAGATACAGAAGTTCCTAAATGTTCTCCTGCAAGAGTAAGTCCTACACTTATTGCACGAGGAGAAGTTGTTTCTGAGTATTGTCCAACAGAAAGTACACGATTTGCTCTGTAAACTTGTGAGCCATTTGCATTTCCATCTTGATCTGAAGTACCATCATTGAAATTTATATCACGACTTGCATCAGTAAAATAAGCGTAGCGATTTGCATTTGTACGAAAACCTGTACCACTTGGATCTTGGTCAAAAGGTCTTTCAAATTTTATAAGATGAGCATACTCAAAGTCACCATTACTTACTAGTAGTTCTTCAATGCTTGTATCGATACTGCGTTTTGTCATTACGGTTGAGCCTCCTCTAATTGAAGACTAAATTGATATAGATTATTTGTTCCGAGTGAATACTCTTGAACATCACTACGTTGAATAACTCTAAAGGTTGGATTTGTGTAAACTAAAGTTGAATTATCGGAAACATCTTTTTCTACAGGAGGAACTACATACAATCTTCTTTCATCTGTTGTATCTAAAGCAGAGTCAGAAGATAATTTGTTTGTTGAGTCCGCAACTCTCACTACTTGATATATTTTTTTATGATTTGAATTTCCAGAATCTGAGAAATTGAACATGTCACCTGGACGCAATCCACCAGTGACACTGTCCATTCCATCTATTAAAAAATTTGTATCGCCTGCTGTTATACTGCCCGAAACTGAAATTGTCCCACTCGTTGATGTTCTCGGTGACGAATACTGAGGTAGAACAACATAAAATGGTTTTAATCGCCCTCTCTTTTCCATTAAAAAATTATAAACTGGTTCAAATTCATCTCGAGTCATAGGATTATAAGTAATATCTATGATCCAATATTGACCAATTATGCTTCTAGTAATTACACGTCCAGAGTTTGTTCTTGACATTGAGACAGGTTGTTCAGAAGAAAATTTAACTGAAGCAAATCCTGGGCCAGCTGTTCCACTTCCAGAGTTTTCTCCTGCTTCTGTTATCTTATAATTTGGATCTGGTAATCTATCCGCAAAACTACTAAATGCCATTATCCATTTCCTCCATAAATTGCTGGATCAACTGATTCTAAAAATCCTTCTCCATTTGCATTTGCTGCTTCTCTTATCATTCCTATTATATTTCCTCTTTGTGTGTATAACATGTTTTGTACGCTTTGTCCATCCACTGCATTAATTGTAAAGTTAACATTTGTGCTTCCACCGCCAAGTGCGTAGTTTGGTATAACATCTACTTGTCCAGAAGGTGCTATTACTTCAGGTCCTCTTTCTCCAACGAGCATTGCTCCATCTGCATAACCTCTGCGACCCATAGCTGAGCCTGGTAATGACGCACCCGCTCCTCCAAGACCTTGTCCAGTTGTTGCTCCGCCTCGAAGGTATGCGAGTTCTCCTGATGTTGCTCCCCTTGCTACATCTATATTGCTTGATCTTCCACCAATTTGTAATGCTGTATTACTTCCTGACTGAACATTATCTGAACCACCAGAAAATTGAGTTTTCTTAATTAAAGCAACTTGTGCCATACCTAAAGCTGTTATTGCTGCAGCAAGTATTGGGCCAAATAAACCTCCTCCTTGCGCATATGCTAAAGTTGCTGCTAATGCAGTATTAATAATTGCTGTTGCTATTTTTATCTTTTTATCTTGTTCAAATGCTTTCTTTTGTATTTGGTATTTTTTCTCTTCAAGTGATTTTATTTTTGCTACAGATTGAGCGGAGCTTCCATCCATCTTTTTTTCTTGCTCAATCATTCTATCAATTTCTTTGACTCTTGATTCTGTAAATCCTTGTAAAGCAGAACCATAAGCTTGTAAAGCAGTTGAAAATATTTGCATTCCTGCCATTACTTCGGCTAATTTTTGATTACTTATAAAACCAAAAAGTTCTTTATCCCCTAAAACTACTTTTAAATCGGCAACTGTATCTTTAAAACTTATAATTTGTTCTGCCATAAGTACAAGATTAGCAATTGCTGCTCCAAATCCTGCATTTAACTCTCCGATAGCTTGTCCCATTTGTCTAAATGCTGTTAATCCAATTTGTAATCTAGCTTGATTTGTTTGTTGTGCTTCGTCTAATTGATTAAAAGCTGCAACAGCTACCATTACATCGCTGCCTAATAAAGCTCCTGATAATATATTCTTTACTTCGTTGTCTGCGCCTTTTTGTTTTTCTTCATTAATTTTTCTAAGATATTCTATTTCTGCCTCGTATGCTAACTTTGTTTCATACCAAGTTGCTGCTCCTATTTTATTCATTCTAAAAGCATGTAATATTTCTTCTTGCATTAACTTATATTTAGCTTCTGCTATTTGTAACTCTATTCTTAACTGTTCTTTTTTCTCTAATGCGACAGCTTTTGCAACCTTTAATTCTTGTAAAAATTGTTGGATTGGGCTTACTTTTTGTCCTCTTAAAGCTGCTTGAAATTTAAGTTCTGTATTTAAATTTGATCTCTTTAATGTATTTAATTCATGCTCCATTTCTAGGAGCTTTTTCTGATTATTTAGTCTTGTTTGTTCTACTTGTAAAAGTATTTGAGCCTCTGGTACTTTTTTATTTTCTAATTTTGCAATTTCTGCTTTAATTCCTAGTAATTCATTGTTGACTTCTGTTTCTGCTTTTCCTGATACTACTAAATCGTCAAGAGCTTTTTTTCTATTACTTAATGCTTCTAGTTCTTTATCCACTCTTTGATTAGTAAGATCAAGGAGTTCTTTTGTTGCAGATGCACTTGCTCCTTCAAATTTTTTAAGTATTTCTAGTTGACTGTCTAACAATGCTAATTCTTTTTTAAGTGTAACAGCTTGAGTTTGTAATACTAAAAATTGTTCTTTTAATGCAGGTATTTTTGTTGCAGCATTTCCTGCATCTATTCCGAATTTTTTTGCACCATTTCCTAATTTTTCTAATATTTCTTGGATTCCTGCTTCTTTTCCTGCTGCAGTTAAGTTATTGATTTCTTCTTCAAATGAAGTGAAAGTTTGTACTAAATCATCATATTCTGTTTTTGTTGTAAATTTTTCAAAGAATTTAGCAAAAACTCTTTCTCCATCTTGAACAGTTTTCTTTAAATTATCAAAACTTGAATCTATATCTTTTACTACTTTTGTTAAATCTACATCTTTGCCAAGTTCTCCAGTTTTTGCATTTATTTGAACTCCTGCCGCTGTAAGAGCACTTACAATTTCTTCTCTTAATAATTTTGATCCTTCACTTGTATCATCAAATATTTTTTCTAGTGATTTTCCTACTTCTTCGAGTGCTTCGAGTTTAAAATCTTTGGTAAATTCTTCTCTTAGTTCTTGTATATTGTCTTTTGTTCTATTAACTCCTCTGTAAAATAATCCAATCTTTGACTCTGCTTTTTCAAATCCTAATCTTTCAGCTTCATTTGCTGCTTGTGAAGATGCATTACTTAGTTCTCCTAAAATTCCAGCAGTAACTTTATAGGTGGCTATTTGTTTAGCCCCTAATGAACTTCCTTCATCTATTTTTTTATTTAGTTGTTCAAATTTTTCTGGTAAAGATTCTACAATAGTTCCTAGATTTTCTAAAGCTTGTGAAGTTGGATTAATTGATTCATAGATTTTCGTAAAAATATCATATAAAATTCCTCCAAAGAATATTATTTGTCCAATAAAAGGAATAGCATTTAATAAAGCTGTACCAAAAAATTTAACTCCTACACCAGCAAGTTTTGCTACTCTTCCTACTCTAGGGAAAGTTTTTCCTAGTATTTGTAACTTACTATTTGATAAATCTGCATTTGCTCTAAAATCTTTAAATTGTTTAGTTGCTTCTTTAAATCCAGCAATTGGACCAGCTCCACCTATAGCAAGTAATCCTGCTGATTCTCTTCCAGCTACGTCTGCATTTATTTCTGCAGTTCCAAGAGATCCTATTGCAGATATTTGTCCTACTCCTGCATTCTGTAATGCGGTTAAAGCAGCTATTTCTTGTTCAATTAACCCTATTCTTATTTTTGCATTATTTCTTGCTGTAGTAGTTCTTTTACTTTCATTTTCTTTATATTCAGATTCTGCTTTAGCTGTTGCTCTTGCTAATTTTTGTTCTGCAACAATAAGTTGTTTTTTAATTGCTGCTTGATCCAAACTTCCTTGTTTTAATTCAGCTTGAAATTTTCTTAAAGTCGAAGATGGTTTTTCTATAGAAAGCACTTGTTGTCGTGCTGAAACTACTGATTCATCTGCAGCTTCTCTAGTTGCTTGTGCTATTGATTTAAAGCTCTCTGCAGATTCTGCAGCTCTTTTGGACATATTTCCAAGAGCAGGAATCATTTGTGTTAAAATTGTACTACCAAATAGTACAAGTCCACCTGTCAATACTGCACTTGATCCAGCAAATAGTTCTGCGATGGGTACAAATACATAGTTTACTAACCCTAATCCTGTTTTTGTCAAATCCTCAAATGCTGCAGCAAGTCTATCATATGGGTTAACATCAATTGCGTCAGCAATATCTCCATACTTCTCTAATCCTTGTTCATTAATTGCATTTAAGAAAGCTTGTTGTCTTTGGAATTGAGTTAAAGATCCTGCTGCTTTACCTAATTTTGCTGCATAAGCTTCAACAGCGTCATCAAGACGTACCATAATACCCAATTCATCCAAAATTTCTGGTTCGAGTTTTATAGCACCTCGTGTTAACCTATCAAACGCATCATTTAAATTTCGACCAAGAGCAAGAGAAGCTCCTCTAGCTACTTTTGCTAAATCTTCTAATTGAGTTGTTTCGAATCCTGCAGATAGTGCAAGAGAAGCGCCTTGTAAAGCTTCTCGTGTTGAAAGTGCTTGGCCTGTAATATCTTTTAATCTTTCAACAACTATATCAGTTGTTCTACCTGCTTCATTAGCCATAAAAGTAAAACCTTCTACAAGTTGTTCAAAAGCTGCTGCTTGTCTTAAAGCATTAAAAGCTGCAGAAGCAGCAAAGACGTTAGCTGCAAGCGTTGCATAGGCTCCAACAAGACCGCTAGAGCCTGAACCTATTGTTTGTGATAATTTAGAAAAATTCTTTGTAGAATTTGCAGTTTGAATAAGACCTTGTTTTTGGCGACCATAGTTTTTTTCTTGAGTTTTGTCAAGTTCTTGTGTTTTTGTATTTGTTTTATTCACAGCATCAGCTAATTGCTTTTGCTGTTTCTGTACAACCTCAAAACCTGATGAGGTTGCTCGAACTTCAAATATTACTTTATTATCTGCCACTCTTTCTCTTTATTCTATCGTACTCAGCTTTTAATTTTTTCTGAGATATTTCGATTGCTCTACTGTCTAACCACAGTATCATTTCAAATACAAATTCTTTTTGGTGTTTTTCTATTC
>Ga0196905_1000255_pt1 | contig 21464 bp, 33 predicted proteins | sample CB_VirMetaG_3_FD_169098 | JGI IMG/M metagenome (GOLD analysis project Ga0196905, IMG submission 169098) | Freshwater to marine saline gradient viral communities from Chesapeake Bay - CB_1508_1S Viral MetaG (v3) (version 3) | ecosystem: Environmental > Aquatic > Marine > Coastal | place: USA... | reverse complement strand
CCTGTTTCAATGTAGTCAGTTGCTACCAAGCCTTGCTCTAATTGAGCTTTGTACAAATAAATACCGCTTGTGCCATCGGCTAAATAAGTAGAAGTGCTTGATGCTGTATAAACATCAGGTGCAGGGCTAATAACCACTGCGCTTGAATTTACAGGGTCTAAAACTCCTTGACATCTGTACCATCCATTTCCAACTGATTCAATAGATGCGATACCTAATTGTCCATTAGCAACTGCAGTTCCTTCTCCTGACAAATGAAAATAATTCGGCCCTGTATTACCTCCACTAAACGCCCACATACGAACATATTCGTATCCGTTTGCTTTTGCATAAAAACTAATAGTCTTGACTTGTCCCGAAGTTATAGTATGTCCTAATCTATGATGTTCATTTGTTGCAGTAGTAGTGATTTCCCAAGAATTTGTACCGCCATCAGGGTCTGTTATACTTGATTGAGTTCTTGTCAATCCATTTGTAGTATAATCCCAAGCAGCATTTGAAAAATCATTAGAATAAGTCAAAAGATTCTCTCTACCCTTCTCAATTAAGCCATTAACATCTACCCTCGTAGCAGCAAGATTTGAACCCCTACTAAAAGTAAAATCTCCACTACCATCAGTAGGTCTAATACTATACAGCTTTCCGTCTTTATATGCGCTTGGGATCATAACCAAGCTGGCATCTTTATATAAACTCATTAGAATAAATCGTTTAGTTCATTTATTGTACAGGTCCTTGCCTCCGTTGATCCGGATGCTGCAGTAACTCTTGCATCGTATGCGTCCATCAGTTGACGGCCTCGATCGGCCTGGGGATATCTACGTAGCTGCTTGGAGACACATTCGAATGCCTCCATTGTTGCTCCGTCAGCCAAAGCTCTTTGTTGAAACTGTGCTGGATCTAAAATGTAAAACATTGCGCTTCCCCAACCTATGGTGTTGGTGAAAGCGTCTCCCGATCCCCACCAGGTAGACCCGTAGATTGATCCGTAGCCTTTTTCGTCAGTTGCCATTCTTCTTCTCTATCTTTTTCAGGTAAACTTTGAGCTTCCTGATGTTCTTTTGTTTTGGTGTGTATTTCTTTACTACAGCATCCATCCGCTAAACGTGCTATCTTTTAGTGGGTATATGTCTTCGTTATTGTTGGTGTTGTATTCCGGGTAGGTGCTTTGGTGGAAAGACATAAAATCGATAAACCTGCGAGTGTAGTACTCGGCTAGGTTTCTCTCTTTCTCGATCAGGAAGGATAGGTCCTCTCTTGATGCTGTCTCGCCATTCTCTACCTGGCGCTTGTAGATACCTCCGTTGCTGGCCGTGAAGGCCGCAAACGGAAGGTACTCTGTCATTGCCCAATGGATAAGCATTGGCTGCACGTACGTGTCTACCAGCGTTTGGTAGTCGCCGGACAATGTACCGGCGATGATCTCATTGCTTATCTTCTCGTATAGCTTCGTACCTAGGTACTGCTGTACGTGTACTTCCTGGGCGATCTTTATGAATTGGATGAACTTGTCCGTGTCCACATTCCCGGAGAGGAACGTGTTTCGAACCAGGTCGTCTCTTTTTATGAATAGTGCTGTAGCCATTAGATACCGGGTTGAATGTCTTTAGGACTCTTCGGATTGATGAATCCTTTGTTCTTCATTTTGTTTGGAGCCACACTTACCTTGTTAGGGTTGCTTGGTGGATTGAATCCTGCCTTTCTAGCTTCGCTTCTGCTGACCGTTTTTGCATTTGGTGAGCTTGGATCCGGCTTGACGCCATTGCGGCTCATATAGGTCTTTCTAAACCATTTGTGGTGGCATCTTGGTCCTCCCTTGTATAGCCATATGCTGTAGGTGTCGGCTCCGTAAGGGCCGAACCCGGCATTTACCACTTTATTGTCCAGGGCTACGATGTCTTCCTTTCGGTAGACCTTGTTTGCTGCGACCATCTTCTTGCAGAATTCTCTGCTGTCTGCTCCTGCTCTGTTAGGTGCGTATTGGTAGCGCACTAGGAAAGTGACGCCTTCTTTCTCGGCATCCTGCTCACTCTTTGCACGTGGGCGTGCAGTTCCTGTGCTGGCTAGGCCGATCATCTTATCTAGCGCTTCCTCCTGGTCGTAGTCGACCTCTCTCTCGTCTACTAGTTCCCACTCCTCTTCATTGATGTCCTCGCCGAGCCCTATGAGCTCGTCTACGTAGTTATCGTATTGCTTGGGCATCTCTGATAGGCAGGTGGAGAGCTTCTCTCCTGTTTCCTTCTCTGTTTCTTCTTTTGTTGCTGCTGCGCTTCTGTCCGTAAACTCTAACGGCTGCAGTGTCTTGAAGTATAGGTCCAGGTTGATGTCGTTTACTGCTAGGATTTGATCTAGCGCATCGAGGATCATCTCCTGGAATGGACGGATCACCGTGTTGTCGAAGAGCAGCGTTGCTGTCTCGATCTCCTCGGCGTTGTTTCCTAGTCCACTGTTGTCTTTGATTCCTAGGAGCATTGGTGAGGTCACACGGTGTGAGACCATCAGCTTCTGCATTGCTTCTCCGGATAGGAACTCGTATTGCTGCGCTGCGTCCGATAGTTGTACCGGATCGATTGTCGCTGCTAGCTCTTTGCTCTCGTTAAAGGCAATGATTGCTCTACCGGCATTGCTTGATCCTGACCATTTGTCTAGGATGCGTCTCTCTATCAGGAGACGCTCTTCCTCGTCAGGCACTCCGTTGTTAAAGTTGATCAACATCGACGGTGCCATTCCGTTTTTGATGTTGTTCAGGTGGTAGTTTGCTACTTCTTCTTCTAGCTCTGCATAAGGTAGTCCTCCTTGGTAGTCTACCGGGCTGTAGTAGTAGTATCCTGCTTTGTAAGGGCGTACTACCAGGATCTCTAGGTTCTCGCTGCTGTATCCGAACGCTGGGATGCGTTCCGGCTTGTGCTGTGGGCCTACCTTGGTCCAATCTGCAGCATAATAGTATGCTTCGATGTCGCCTTCGTCATTCATCTTCTCTGCTCGGAGCGTTTGAATAGGCATATGCTCTACTTGTGCGACACGACGGTCCGCACTGTAGATTACCTGGAAAGCACATTGGCCCATCATTTTAAGATCGGCTGTCACTTTCTTCAAGCAGGACGGATGAACAAGAGAACGCATTTGAGCGTACTCTCCTGGCTTTTTAGAGCTGTCTGTAGCGTCTATCCCCTTTCCATAGATTAAGTCGCTTACAGCGTTTATAATGGCGTTATTTGTAGGGCTGCCGTTGTAGCGATCAATCAGGTATTGATAGTAGTTGTTATCTTCACCGTATTCAACGTAGTCTTTGTTGCGTTGCTCGATGACTGCAGGTCTCGTGTAGCTCGACAGATTGATGCTGTGTACCTTCATCATAGGGTTATGTATTCATTGGCGTTAGCCTTTTCGTATGTTTCGTATTGTCCCTGGTTAACCGTGTACTTCTCTAGGTCTGTTTGGTCTGTGCAGAAGATCTTACCTCGGTAGATCTCATTGCCTCCTTGAGACACAACAAAATAGTAAAAAATACCTTGCGCAAAAGTAAATGTGCCGGTGATGTTCATATGGTTTCCTGATGCTACCGGTGTGAGCGTTTGCTCTTGTGACGTGTTTGTCGTCTCGTTTGTTACCGTTACCGTCACCTGGTCCGTTGAATAGGATCTTGGTGTGATCTTCAGGAGTTGATTGTCAGTTCTTACTATGTGCATATATAAATAACTGAAAAATCCGGTTTTGTGCAAAAAAAAGGGACGGCTGTTATGCCGTCCCCTGTGTTTACTTACTCTTGGGCTGATTAAGAGTTCGTTCCTTCAGTTACATTAACTGTAGATGTAGACAATCCACCGAATGGATCTGCTGCTGTTGCTCCGTTCACAAAGTTAGCAGGTAGTACCTCCTGGGCAGTGAATGTCAATGTGTATCCTGATAGGTCACCCATTGCCGCTCCTGTCACAATTGTTCCTCCGGTTACCTCTGCTCCGTGCTCTAGACCTACTGCGAACAAATTGTCATTGTAGTCTTGTACGAAGATCTGTGGACGACCGTAAGCAAGTAGCTTGATCTCATTGTGGTCCTCCTTGCTTAATTTAGGCAAGGTTAGGTTCAACGTCTGCTCGAAGAAGGTTGTTCCGTTCTCGCGGCTAGAGTTGATTGATTGTTCGAATGAGCTGTTTCCTTTTAGCTCATACTTGTATACCGTGAAGTCTGCAGAGAAGTCTGTGATCTCACCGTCTGTGCCTAGTGTCGCTGTTCCAGCGTCACCGTAGTCAGCAAAGTAGACAGCAGTGATTCCACCTACTACGTCTTTACAGGGTGCCTTACGGCCTTGTGTTAAATCGCACGCCATTGTTTCTTTCTTTTATTCGTTTAAATTAAAAAGGGCAGACAGGCTTTTGCCCACCTGCCCTTTCATCTATCTATGTCCTATTGATTAGGTGTAGTATACGATGTCGCTACCGATACCGTACTGAACACCTGCAGTGAAGCGCATAACCACACGAACGTTTTGTGATCCGTCCAAGTCAGCCATATCGATCAACTTCACTTCGTTGTGGTCAGACAACAATCCTGTACCGAAGAACAAGTTGCTCTTCTGTGCAGCTACGATCTCGTTGTCAGTCATACCTGGAGCTACGAACAATTTAACGCCGTCGAAAGCCAAGTCTTGACCATTGAACCAAGTTGTTCCTTCGTTACGCACACCATTCGCACCCAAACCTGAAGCACCGAAGCCACCTAGAGCACGTACGTATGCACGAGCTACGTTGCTTGATACGTACAAGTACAAGTCTTCTTTACCGTATACTGCAGTTGGGATAGCGTCAACTACTTTACCCAATTCAGTGATAACGTTTGCAGCAGTTACTGTAGTACCTGTTACGTCGATTACGTCAGAGTCAGCAGCCAACAAAGTAGCGAAGCCGTTAAACTCACCTGCGTTAGCAGTTACACCTTTCCAGATGTTCTCTTCTGTCTTCTGTGCTACTTTAGCAATCACGTGACCTAACAAGAAGTCAGCGAAGCTAGGAGGCAAGTTGTCAAATGCGCTGTAGCCCATTTGTACTGCTTCCCAGTCAGAATGGAAGTCTTTCTTACACAATTCCAAGTTTACCTGGAACTCTTCCGGTTGCAAGATGCGCTCTGCTAGAGTCACTGTTGACTGATCAGCAAAGTCACAAGCTGCGTCTTTTACCAATGCGTTAGTAGAAAGAGTTTTCATTACTTCTTTGTACTTCACGTTTGGCTTAACGGTGATACCACCGCCTTCAATTGTGTCTGCGCTCAATAGAGCAGCTGACACGTACTTACCTGCAAATTCGCCAGCGTAAGTTGTAGTAATAGATGTTGCCATTTCTATTCGTTTTTGATTAAATTAATTTTATAGTAAATTGTATTTGCGGATGCGCTCCTCTGCATCCGCATATGCTTCTTCAGCTGATCTCATAGCTTTACGAGCTTCGTCTAGTTCAGGGACGTCTACTCCAATCTCTTTTGCTGCTGCAGCTACCTTGTCAATCTGTTGATCAAAATCACCTAATTCAGAATCTAGCGATTCGTAGAGTCCTAGCATCATTCTGTATGTTCCGAGTGCACGGTCCATATGTTGATCGAAATCCAAAATATAACCTTCTAGCTCTCTTGCTTCGTCAAGAAACACATCAGTGCTGCGCTCTAGTTCTTCTACTGCAGACAGCTTCACTTCCTGGGAAGCTAGCTCTTGTTTCGGTTTGGCCATTTCAGACCAAAGGTTGTATAGCGCTTTCATTTAAAAGTCTAGTTTTTTCCACTGTGCGTAGGCGTCATTGTATGCCTTACGCAGATTTGCTCTTCTTTCTACTGCGTCGTCAATTTCAGGAACTTTGCCAATACCCAATGCTTCAGCAGCGTTTAGCGCTGTTCTGATTGCATTTTCAAGATCGTCATCTAGCTTTTCAGCATAGTCTAGTTCTTCTCCTGCTTGCATTCCGATGTTTGACATAGAATCAATAAGGTCTTTCATATCTTGCTCTGAACGCTCGATATCACCTTGCAGGTCTTTTGCTTCTTGAGCAAGTTTGTTAAGATCACCGATAACTGACAGCTCCACCTTCTCTTTGGAAAGCTCTGCTTTCTTTGAGGCCATCTCTGACCAGATCTTCTCTACCTGCTTCATTATCGTTGTGCGATTTTAGAAAGCACTCGGTCCAGGGTAGTAGACTTCGCTGCGTGAGCGAAGGCCTTCATACTTGTAGGCTGCTTTGCTTCCGGGTTAGCTTTGATTGGCTTTGCTGCAGGTTGTTTTGCAGACAATTCCTCTTTCGCCATCTCCTCTTCTTTTGGAGCCATCATTCCTTTGATCTCTTCGATCATTCCTTTGAGCTCGTCGATAGCTGCACCTAACTCCTCTTTGGTAGCGTAGGCCATTTCTTCTTCTGCAGCTTCTACTTCTTCAGCAGGCTCTTCGGCTGCTGGAGCTTCCTCTACTTCACCTTCACGTACTTCAGCGATAATTCCTTCTTCCGCTACGATCAACGTCATTCCGTTCTCTAGCTCGTAGTCGCCGATTGGTAAGGCTACACGCTCGTCTTCTGTTACAATGAATACTGCTTCTCCTGCTTCAAAGGATTCTGCTTCGATTACTGTTCCGTTCTCGAGACGCATTTGCTCGAGCTTCACTTCTTCCTGGGCTGACAAATCTACGTTAAGCAGATTTGCGATTTTGTTTAGAGTCTCTGTCGCTTTCATATATAAATAACTAATTATTTCTTGTTTGTTGCATTTTCGGAAACGCTTTTTAGCGTTTCTAGCTCTTTGCGAATCTCCTCTAGGAGTATTTCAGCTTGTTGTTCCTCATCGATGATCTCCTCGAGGTCTAGCTGTTTTCCCATATTCACCTTATCGGCAAAGTAGCCTTCTATGGAGAAGCCTTTCACCTTTCCGGTCTTCACGTACTTTTCCCATACGTCCTCATTGTAGACCTTCATCGATACCATCCAGGTGCCTTCCGGTACCTCCATACCGAAGGCTCGGCTTTTGTCTTGCTCTCCTTCGACGATCCAGCTTTCTACCACACTCAATCCTTGCAGATCGATTTGGTGTTCTAGCGTGCTCTTGTTTTGGTTTCCCTTGGTAAGGAACATCTCGCTTACTTTACGGATCGTGTCCTTGCTGAAGTAGATGTAGTATTCGTCTTCTCCGTTCTTACGGTAGATCGTCTTGTTTGGAATGAGTGCCGGTCCCATCAGGATGCGGCGCTCACTGTCTACCTCTGCTAGTTTGATCTCCTGGTCCTTGCTTAATTTCACGAAGTTCTCTTCGATTGCAGGGTACTCCACAATAGAGATGGCCTGCACTCCGGCCATCATTTCTTCCTCGTCTAGTATCAGTTCTACTATTTTCATAATGATGCTGTTTTTACTCTGTTTCTATCTAATTGCTGTTGTGTTGATACGTCGCTTCCTACCACATACGCCCTTACCGGACGGTCCTGGTTTAGGCTTTGTGCAATTTGGTTAATTCCACTGGTTCCTACAATATTAAATTGAGGAGTTCTTGATCCAACTGTTGCCGGTGCCGACGTTGTCGACGGCACGCTGCTCGCATTGAACTGCTGGTTTTGAATCTGCTTGAGCTTCGCTATACCAAATGCTGTTGCAAGCCCGGCCTGGATAGCCGGGTAGGCAGGGAAGGCTGCTGTGATAGGACTCTTCTGTGCTGTGGTGTATGCATTTTGTGCACCTTCGATTGTGCTGATCACGGTGTTGGCTGCTGATAGTGCTTTCTGTACGTTGAATGCTCTACGCTGCTGTGCTTCGCTTTCCCCAGCGAAGGCTTCCGATAGCGCCATTGCCGCTTCGAGGCCTTGCTTGGTAAGGTCGTAGCCCATCTGTATGGTTTGCTCACGCTCTTCACGCTTGGTTAGCTCTGTCTCCCTGTCGATACGCTTGCTCTCTGCTGCGTATTCTGTCTCGAGGAGTAGTTTCTCGTCTAGGAGTTCCTGGTAGCGTGCTGTGCCCTCCTTCGTTAGGGCCAGCTCGTCTTCGATGATGCTTACTCGTGATTCCTTTGTTGCCTTTGCGAGTTCCTTTTCCAGCTCAAGTCTTTTCAGGGTGTTTTCCTCTGCATCGATTGCTGCTTGCTTGCTAATCTCATTGGCTTCGATCTCCGCTTCTTTCTTTCCTCGTGCGATCTCGAGCAGTTCACGCTCAAGTGCTTCCTGGTTTGATAGTTGCTCTGATCTGAATCCTGCGATCTGTGCATCTACTGCAGCTACTTCGTTTCTTGCATCAATCAGTTCCCTTTGGAACTCTATGTTGTTCTCGTCAAGTTTAGCGTTCTGTTGTGCCTGGGCTAGTCGGATTTGTGCGTTTGCTCGCATTGCTGCCTCTTGCTCGTCTAGGATCTCCCCTAGGCGATTGTTAGCTGCGATGCGCTCTTCGATGGTGTTTCTCTCGTCGTCACGGATCTGTCTTTGTTGTTCCGCTTGTAGATCGTACTTCTCGATGAGTCCCTGGTTGATGACATCAGCAAGTTCGGCTTGCTTGTTGAGCTCGGTCATTGCTCCTGCTGCCTGGTATGTCTTCTTGGTATAGTCTACTACGGCTCCTGCTATCTTTTTGGTGCCGTCTGCTATCTTCTCTGCGGAGTTGTCTACTCCGGTAAAGACATCGACCATTTCTTTACCTGCTTCTTTCACGTTCTCTATGGCACCGGCAAAGTCTCCTGTGAATAAACTTTTAAGTGCCTTTCCAACATAACCGGCAACATCCAATATACTTGACAGGCGCTCGAGTATGTTCTCTGCTATTGCCGTACCAAAGGACTTTATGCTCTCTACCGGGTTTTCAAAGATGTCTTTGAAGAATCCTGTGATGCCTCCTATGTTGCTCTCGATAAACTTGACGAAGTCGCTGAAGGCTATTTGCAGGAAGTTGAACGCCGTGTTGAAGGCGTCCACTACTCTTTGGTTGTTATTAAAGAGATCGTATAGGATCTCCATTGCTTTCTCCACAAGGAAGATGATCCCTGATGCCTTTCCGATATTACCGAAGGCCTTGGAGAGTTTGCTTACGCCCTTCTCGCTCTTTCCTGCTGTTTCGCCTACCGCCTCGACACTGTCTTTTGTATCCTTGAGGCCCTTGTCGACGTCTCCTAGGCCTTTCTCAAGGCCGGAGGACATCTCTTTGATAGCATCCTTGAGCTCATTGATCGCACCTACCAATTCATTGGTTTGGTCCGTTGCATTGGATTCTACGTCTATCTGTACCGTTTCCTTAATGGCCATTCTTCAGTCTTTTAAAGTATTGTTTCCAGTTCTTTGGCTCTTCGTATTTGCCTTTTGCTATCGCTATGTTTTCAGTCTTTGCTTCTACCTCGGGTAGTGCGCTGATGATGTATTTTAGGTATCCCATTACACTTCGTTTAATAGCTCTAGTGTTGCTTCACCTGTGGTCAGGTTCAGCTTCACGTTATTGATGATGTAGTTACGTTCTAGGATCGTTAGCTTGTCGTTATTCTTGAGGTTTAACATCACGCCTAACGGTAGCTGTGCTTTGTAGCTGAATACTCTCCTGCTTGAATTGTACAGGTCCGTGATGTAGTCTCTCCAATAATTTTGGTATAGGCTCTGTGTAAAGCCCTGGAGCAAGTATGGATCTACTTCGGTTCCGAAGTTTAGCGTTTGCGTCACTGATTCTGCTGTGGAGCTGTTTACGTTTCCTATGAGCCACATATCTTGCTTTTGAATAGCATTGCCGCTCATATTGGTGTAGCTCCAGTGATTTGCTAATGCTATACGCAGGTTGCCTGCTGCATAGAATATAATTGGTTTACCTATGTACGGTTCTTCCTCTCTAGTCACGCATTGGCCAACGTTGATTTCGGTTAGGCCTACTCCGTTTGTATAAATATCCGTTAGCCTTTCGAAGAGCATATTGTCGAAGCCCACTTCAATATTAAATTCGTCTGCATCGAATGTGAAGTCGGCCCGTAGGTCACCATAGCCGATGTCGTTTTGAAGCCTGTATGTCTCTCCGAGGATTGCTTCCGTTTCGTTATAGCTGAATGAGATTCTTCGATATAGCTCGGGCTTTTTAATGGTCACCTCTTCCGTGTCTACGTATTGAGTGATCTCGTGTGTTGTTCCAGCAGCGTACCAATCGTCTAGTGGCTCTACTGTATATTGCGTTGGTGACGTTGGGACGATCACCAAGTTCCACTGCTTTATTAGGCTTGATAGGAAGTCTACTACTTTCTGCTCGGGTAGTTGGTCCGATATTACTACCTGGGTAGTAATGGCCTGGCCGATCTTCGATACGGAGTCTCCAAGGTTCCAGCTGCTCAAGTAGAAGTATTCTACATCGGCACTTACTAATCCTATCGACACTGTTGATCCGTCCCATTCATCAGGGACGGCAAAGCGTAGCTGTACTCTGTCTCCTATGTTTAGGGTGCCTAGGTAGATAGTTGCTGATCCGTTGCCGGTATGTGACCGGCTACTTGCTAGCTCATCATTGATGAATATCTGAATCTTATAGCTGTCTGATGATGTGATGCTGTAGGCTATGCGTATCTCGGACTCCTGCGCTGTCTGTACTGTGTACTCTTGCGTAGTTAGGTTGTAGTCTCCTGTTGTTCCCGACGTGAAGATGATCACGTCTGCTTCCTTCCCATTGGGCTGGTCCTTGAACATATACCCTGCTCGACGGTGGCACCACATAAATAGTTTGCCGAAGTCAGTGCTGTCGAAGAAGTTGCTGTTGAAGGTGATTCCGTACTTTGCCTCTATAGCGTCTATGATCTTCTTGATCTTGACTGCTGGTTTAAGGTCGTAGTACATTACACCGTGGTCCGGATCATTGTGGTAGTGGATGTTTCCGTCACCGTGTGATCCTTGACTGTCGTAGTACCATCTCGTTACCGGAGTGATCATTGGGTAGATCACAGCATTGTCTGTTCCACTGACGTAGGCATTGATCCCTGTCTCGATGTTGGTGTCGTTATAGGTGTGGTCCTGGGCTGATAGGTCCAGGTCATTGAGCTGGTCCTCTCCTATGAGGTCCTTTAGGCTTGTTGTCTTGCTGTAGAACGATACGCTGTAGGCGTACGGTTCTCCTTTCTTCATCTGTACCTGCTCGAGCTCTAGGACTCCCTGTCTGAAGACATTGTTGTTTACCTCGATGAATGCCGTCACTCGCTGTGCGGCAGCAAAGCCTCCGGAGACGTCAACGTTGTAGTAGTGCTTGAAGATCGTATTGTTGACTGGAGACGCTGGGATCGTGAATCCATTGCTGAAGTCACCGAAGACCTTTCCGAGGTCTTTGATGTTCTGCACCGTCAGGTTCATCTCTATTCCCTCGTCTTGGAATAGGTCGGCTCTCTGTCCGTCGATATATAGCCCTACTTTATACATAGCGTATGTCGAATGCTTCTTCTACCTCAACGGTATAATTGATGTTTTTGTCATTCACGCTTTTTTGCAGCGTGATGTTTTGTGTTGATACGTTCACCGGCAATCCATCGAGCATCACTCGCTCACTGATTAGCATTTGTTCTACGATCTGTTTGTAGTCTTCACCTACCCATCCGGTATTGAGCGTGAATCTTTTTCTTCCGTTCACATTGTAGCGTTGGTACAATGGGTTGGTAGTTGAGTAGCTGAATCCCAGGGCTGATGATGATCCTATTGACTTTCTGTATTGCTCTCCTGATGCGTCTATTGTTTCCTCGCTGCGCTTGAAGAATGTGACGCTTTCCCATAGTCCATTTTTGTTGATGAACTGCATCACGCTTGGTGTGTACTTCGCTTCACAAGTAGGATAGAACCTACGTGTGTCTAGTGTAGTTCCGTCTTTATCCTTCAGGTTGATTTCGTAGTAATTGGTGTAGGTTAATACCTCACTGACGCTTTCTACCCAGGTGCCTAGATTACTTACACCACAAGGCAGTAGCAACACTCTTCCTTCTGCTTGAAGGTTTTGGAGCTGGCTCTCTGTCATTCTTATATCGATGTTGTATCCTCCGTCTCCTAGGATCTCAACGTATTCGAGACCGATGTTAGCACATAGGGTAGTGCCTTCTACCGTTCCTCCATCAGCAATCACTCTATCCTTGTATGCCCAGTAGATGTCGTAGCCCTCTCCCCATTTACCTAGATATACCGGCACTGTTTCATTGCCGTTATTCTTGATGTATTTTTGAGCATTGACACTAGCGAATCCTTTATTCACTTCTTTGTTTGCTGCTTCAATAAAGATGTGGTATCCGTTGCTTGATTCAAAGATGTCGCTGCTTCCTGTATCGTTTATGGTCTGTGGTGGTGTGGCCTTGTTTATGTAGTTGACCTCGTAGTCTATCTGCACCCATACTACGCTGCCGTCCGGAGCGTAGCTCACATCCGTAGCATCGAATCCTTCGTAGCTGTTTGATAGGTATTCTCTGACCATTGGCGCAATGTCGAAGGATACATCGTTTCCTGCGAACACGTCACGGAACAGCGTGTACTGTGCTGAAGCAGGACGTGAGTTTCTTGCTCCTGTCCAAATAAAAATATCAAATGTCACATCGGTAAGCGATGCGGCTAGAGAGGAATAGTTAGCCGTAATGTATATAGGGCTTCTTGCTCCTACTAAACTTTGTGGTGATACAATGGGCATTAGAATATATCTTTTAGGGTGTATTTCATAAACTCTTCAATGTCGAGCTTAAAGGCTTTTCTTATCTCTTGTGGCATTCTCTTGTACCCGAGCGTGAAGGCTCGTGTGAAGAAGTGAGACGGTTTGATGCCGTCTCTATATATCTTGTTTTGTATTGCAAAAGCAAGGCTGCGTCTCTTTATGAATCGGCCTTGCTCGTCTCTTATGTTTTTGAATCCTCTCCTTACGATCCATTTGTCTATTGGTCCGATTGGTGGTTTCTTGTTTCGGTAGCTGTACGGTGTATTGTACTTCTTCTTGATACCACTTACCCCTTTGTCCTGGAAGTCTCCATACTCCTCCATTGAGAATGCGAAGCTGAAGCTGATTCCACTCTTGCTCGGCTTGCTCTCATAGCCGATGCTGTTGTAGAGCTTCTTGCTTACATTCTTCTTCTTCTTGGTGAGGTTCGTCCGTGCTTGCTGCACGACGTACTTACCGAACTTATCGAAGGTCTCTTGCAGGTATTTTGGATCAAACGCAGGCACTGATGTCTTTATTCGGTATGCTTATGTTTAGTGTCATATCCCATCCTGCTAGCTCGTTATCGAAGCGCTCAACAAACGGCTCGGCTGTAGGCGTGCCGTCTACCTGGTATTGATCCGAGAAGATTGTGCCTCTGCTCATATCTGTCCATAGCTTGTTGGCCACCTGGAGCATTGCGTTGTGCACGTCCTGCTCGTTATTGTTTCCTCTGAAGATCTCTCCGTCCCTTGGGTTGGACTTGTTGAAGTCCACTATATCAGCAAATAAGATACTGACGTTAAACGTCATCACGTGATCGGAGAAGGTTACGTTCTGCACTATGATGTGGGCTAGTGGGAAGATCGTTTGCTTCGCCAGGTCTACCTCGAGGAGGTCTCCTGTCGTCACCGTAGTGATGCTTGGGTTGGCCTCTAGGCTTGTCTTTAGTTTCTCTAGTAAGTCGTAGTATCCTGTCATTGCTTCTTTAGCATTCTTTGTTCTGTTTCTATCTTCTCTTTCTCAAACTCTAGGTACATCATAGCTGTATGGAGGCTGATCCTAGCAACGTCTTCAAACTTTGTAACGTCTCCTTTAGCGAGTGCATAGAAGCTGCTATACCATCCCCACTTTCGTGCGAAGTTTGCTTGGACGCTATATTCATCTCCTCCTCCAAAGACTCCATCATAGCTATCGATAATTCCGTTCCTAAACTCCAAAAAAAAACCAGGGCACCGAAGACCATTGTCATAGGTGCTTCCTTCATTGTCTCGCTGTACTTATGGCTGCTCTCGTAGTCTTCTATCTTGTAGAGTTGTTTGGCCCGGCTTATCACGGGCCGGTAGAGGATCGCCATTGCATTGTGCATCGTTTCCCAATCCGGTATCGTGGTGTCCAGGTCGACGTACTCTCCGAAGGTGATGTCCTCGAGGTTCGGTATGAATCCGAACTCCTTTCCTCCTATGGTGACGCTTTTCTTTAGGGCGTGCTTGCTATCGAAGTATCCGAATATGCGGCTGCTGATCCTGGTCACTTCCTTGTAGGGCATATTGTTGATAATGATCAACGGCACGTTGCAGAAGATCTCTATTGCCTTCTGTGCTAGGAACATCTCGTCATCGCTTTTGAGCGAGACGAATCTTTGGTATTGCCCTAGGGTTATCTCGTGGAGACCTTCCGGTATGATGATTTCAACCTGCATATATAAATAACTGTTTTTTTCGATTCTGTTTTATCTTACTGCGTATCTACCGTAGTTCGGTCTAGCCATTCTGTTGTATGTAGCGTAGCGCATTGCGTCGATGGCGTGATTGTATTGGTCCATCGGTTTGTTTAGAATCTTTCCGTTGGTGTCTTCTATCCACTTGTAGTTTCTCATTTCCTTGATCAGGTTGACGCTTCCCTTGGTGATGTAGAGCTTGTGTCGCTTGAGCATATCGATACCGGCCATTATGCTGTCCGGTCCTTTTGCTGTGGCTTTGATGTTCCAGCCGAATAGTTGCAGCTCCTTGATGCTCTTTGGCTCGGCGCTATCTGCAAAGATCTCCGCTCTTCGGTCCAGGTTTAATCCCTGGAGCGTTTTGTGGATGTCTCTGTTGGTCATTCCTGTTTGGTAGATCTTCTCGTCAAAGTATAGGTCTCCGTTGTATTCGTATGCTGCGACGAGGGTTGTCGGATCATTCGTGAACCCGAAGTCCATTCCCATTGCTACTGATCTAGCACCATCGGGTATCTTGTCTGTTTCGTGGTATTGGAAGATGAGCGCTTTGGACGCTCCTCTCTCTCCTAGTCCGTAGACCTGCCAGTATTGCTCGTCTGTTTCCTTTAGGCGTTCGATCTCGTCGATGATCGTCTGTGGCAGGAAGGGATTGTCTAGGTAGGTGGTCTTATGGAACTGTGCGTCGTTTCTTGGTATGACCTTGTCGTAGATCCAGTGGTATTCATCACTTGGGTTGTAGTCAATGATCACTCGGCCTGTGGTCCGGAGGATCAGCTGCTGCCAGTCTTCGTAGTGCAGCTCATTGGCCTCATTGATGTAGAGGAGGTCCCTCTTGCGACCTCTCACCTTCTGTGGTTGGTCCAGGGATATGAACTCCACCATATTGCCGCCAAGCATATATTCGTGTGAGCTCTTGTTGTGGTTTGCTGGATTGTATTGCCCGACCTTCTCGAGGATCTCGAAGAAGTCTCTCATCACTGACGATCGTACTGCCGGGAATGTCTTCCGGCATATGGTGATGGTCTTTCCTTTAGCTTCGGATAGGCAGTAGTATATTATCCATATCAGGATGTTGTAGGTCTTTCCTGAACGGGTACCTCCTTGCTCGATGATGATCTTCTTGTCGGCTTGGAGTAGGTGTCTGAATACAACATTAGTCTCTAGTTGCATCTACGATCTTGATGTTGAAGCCTGTGTCGGTATCGTGTTGTATCTCCTGGCGCTCTATGTATCCTCGGTTCTTTCCTTTGGTTTTTAGATAGAAGATTGTTGCTCCTGTGCTGCCCTCTCTTATTTGCTTGTGGAGTTGGCTCTCGGCAAAGTCTAGAGCTACGTTTTGTAGCTCGTCTATCGCTGCTTTGAATTCAGGATCGTTATTGTAATAGTCGTAGTAGGTGACTCTTGATATGCCTACCATCTTACAGGCCTGGGTAACTACACCTAGGCTTTGCTCCATTGCATCAATGAGTTGCTTTTTATTCTGTAAAGTTTTGTTCGCTGCCATAGTGTTAAATTAGAGAGCCCGGGGACGTAAGCGACGTCTTCCCGGGTAAACCAAACCATACCTTCGGGGATTTGGGCCGAAGGCCTCATTGTAAGAACTTTTGCTTATAGTTGCTCTCCGTTTATTTTAATTGTTATGTGTTCGTCTAGTTGCTGCATTCTTTCGATGATGACCTGGCAGTACTTGGGATCGAGTTCGATGCCGTAGCATTTTCTTCCAAGTTGGTGACAGGCTACCATTGTGCTTCCTGATCCGGAGAAGGGATCTCCGACAATCTCACCTCTTCGTGAGCTGTTCTTTATCAGGTCCCCTACTAGAGGGATAGGTTTCATTGTTGGGTGCACGTCATTCTTTGATGGCTTGTCGTGGTGTATGATCGTGCTTTGTTCCTTGTTTACTTCTTCGAGGAGCTTTACGAGCTCCTCCTTCTTCATCTTGCTGAAGTCTACCTCTTCTTCTATTACCGTTGGGTTTGTTCTGTCGTTTATGAAGTAGTGTGATGCTCCCTCTTTCCAGCCGTATAGGATAGGCTCGTGTTTCCATTGGTAGTCTTGTCTTCCTAGGACGATGCTGTTCTTTACCCATATTAGGCACTGCTTGAGGAGCAGTCCGCTTCTTTGCCAGCCTAGTCGGAAGGCATTGCTTGCGCTGTCGGCGTGGAAGACATACCATCCTCCTCCTTTCTTTGTCTTGAGTGCATTCGCATCGTAGAATCCCTGGAGGAAGTTTAGGAAGTCCTCGTCACCCATTTTATCGTTTTGGATCTTGAGTCCGTTGCTTCCTTCGTAGTCTACGTTGTAGGGTGGATCGGTTACTACCAGGTCGTAGTATTTGTCTCCTGTTAGCCTTTCCACCACGTCGTGGGACGTGCTGTCGTCGCAGATAAGACGGTGGAGCTCCTCATCTGCTTTGTGGAAGGTGATGAGGTCTCCTTGCTTTACATATAGCTCCGTCTGTTCTGTTGGCTCGTAGTGATCGTCTTTTGCTTCTTCTTCGTCGAGCTGTGCCCAATCCTCGGGGAAGTCCATTCCCCAATCGAGTAGCTCTTCTGTGTTCCATTCGTTTGCTAGCGCATCCCAATCCCATTCTCCGAAGGAGCTGTTATCCTTGATGATGAATTCTTTTTCCTGCTCCTCGGTTAGGTTGCTGGCTTTGATGATCGGCACCTCTTTGAGGCCTGCTTCCTGGCAGGCTCTCAATCTCATATTTCCTCCTAGCACGATCATATCGTCATTGACGACGATTGGGCGTAGGTCGAGCATCTCCGGGAAGTCCTTGATGCTCTTCACGAGCTTCTCGAACTTATGCCCTTTGATTGTTCTTGGGTTGTTTGGGTTTGGCCTTACGGCACCGATCTTTACTCTTTCCATTATAAGGTGTCTTCTATATAATAACTGTCAATATCGTTTTTGTCCACAAAGAAGCTTTTGTATCGTTCAAGTGCTTGCTGGACCTTTTCTCTTCCTGCGAGGTAGAATTCCTCGCTCACGTGGTAGACTCCGATGTCTAGGCTTCCTTTGTCTATTGCTGCGAAGTGGAAGTTGGTGTAGGGTATGTCGAATAGGTTGCAGTATATGTAGCACTGCACATCGTATCCGTATTTCCTTGCACTGTATCTGAAGGCGTTCAGGTCCGTTGTAGTTTTCAGGTCGATGATGTGTCCGTCTTGGATGATGTCAGCCTTTGCCCTGAAGGCATATCCTCCTAGCATATCGACGCAGGGTACTTCGAACTGTGCTCCCTTTAGGAAGGAGAGAACCTTTTCGTTTCGGAGCATCGCATCTTGCAGCCTTCGGATCTCTTCTTCTTCCTTCTTTGTGATCACCTGGCCGTGCTCCTCCTTTGCCTCTTTGAAGGCTTTGGCGTTTCTGCTCTGCACATCTACCACTTGTACCTCATCCATCTTGTGTGGCTCTAGTATTGCCCAATGGAAGAGCTTTCCTATCAGGAGGCTCTTGGTGTCCTGTTGGGCATACTTCTGCATATAGTGGTATGTCTTTGGGCTTTGCAGTAGTTGCTTTAGGCTGCTGCTTGAGAGCGCAGCCTTTCCTAGGTAGCCGTAGTAGAAGTCGTCATCTATTGCTTGCTCTTCTAGTATCAGCTTCTCCTCCTGGCTTCCGTCCAGGAGTCTTATCATCTTTCTACTATAAGCCATTGTAACCTGTTGGTGCCCACTGCTCGAGGAGGCCGTTGATGATTGCGAATGCTACCGTTGCTAGGATAAAGATCGTGAAGCTCTTGATCACGTCTTTGTAAGTGTACTGTTTCATTGTTAGTCCTTTTTGTTTGTTCTAATTACGTAACTATTAAGTTACTACGCAAATTTATTCTTCATCTAATCTTGTTGCTAATTCTATGGGTAGCATTGTTATCTCTTTTTCTATGTGGTAGCGCTCGGGGAAGTCTGTCTTCTTGGGTAGGTATTTCGTTTCCCACTCCAGGTCTGTCAGTGCAGATAGATTGAACGAGTATATTCCCTTGGGCGTACTGTTTATGTAGAAGGCCCTAGTTCCAAACTCCTCCGCTCTTTTCATTAGCGCTTCGTATTTCTTCTTTTCCAGGATCAGTTCATCGTAGTGAGTTCTCCGGCACTTGAGTTCAATGTCCATTTTGTATCTCAAGGAGTAGCAGTCGAAGCTGGAGTATTGCTTCTCGCTTTTCTCAAGGTCCGGGATGTAGCAGAGCTTGATTATGTTATACAGATCAAGCTCCTTCATACTCCTTGTATACCTTCTTGAGGTCCTGGATCACTCTGTTCCATTCTTTTGGACTACAGGTACAGGGTATGTAGTACTTGTGCTCGAAGATGCGTGCGTGGATACGTGAGAGCGGCTCCTGCCATTTCTCCTGCACTTCTCTTCCGTTGAATTCAGCGAAGAATGATTTCAGTTGTTCGTGCTCGCTCTGTTCCAGGCAGAGCACTCTGCTCTTGTATGGGAATATCTTATTGAGCTTTTCCTTTCTTACGTCACATCCACAGTCGATGCCTGTGGCCTCACTGAACCATTCTACAGCAGCTTTGATACCGGTAGCCTCGGTTACCTTCTCTATTGTATCTCCTAGTCCTTTAGAGGTCTTCTTTGGTGTAGTCTTTGTACTCTTCTTCACACTTGGTTTTGATTGTTTCTCGGACATTCTTTATAGTGTTAAATATTGAACTTGAGCTGATCTTGCTTCCTTTACTTAATTGTCGGATCGTTTCTCCTCTTCCGTAGTAGATCTCGAAGATCTTTTTATCGTACCAATGCAGGTCTTCGACGCATTGGCTCATCTTATCTAGGAGCACCTCAAGTGCTTCCTTGTCGTTTTCAGGTTCTTCATCTATTGCTAGATGCAGTGTCGTTATATCTTGTGTGGGTACCTCTGCTTTCTTGTTGTCGTAGAACAAGTTACGGAGCGTGATGTATACGTAGAATAGGTAGGTCCGTTCTGCTGGTATGAATTCTTTGGTTTGAGACATATTGTACATCTTAATGTACATATCCTGCACCAGGTCTTCGGCATCCTCTGTTTGGAGTCCGAAGCTGTAAGCCATTTGTAGCCAATCTTTATGTTTCGCTGCAAGCAGCTCTAGCAGTTCCATTAGGTAGTATGTGCAATAATCTTACCATCACGCAACTAATATACTGAATTTCAGAACTTATGCAAAAAAAATGCAGCTTTTTATAGCTGCACTCTTGTTAGTAATTCCTCGATCCTGTTTTTGAGTTCTTTGTTTTCCTTCCGGAGTTGCCTGATGTCAATCTCCAGGTGACCGTTCTTGATCTGTGCCTCCAGGATCCTTCGCTCTATCTTTTCGATTGATGTCATACAGAAGCTGATCGCTGCGTACATCGCTTCGAGTTGTAGTACTGCAGTAAGGTTGTCGGAGTTGTCTTTGATCATCTCTCCGATAATAATCAGTTGCTCCCGTAGAGCATAGGTAGCAAAACCATCCATCTATCATATCGGTGTTCCGAGTTCTTCTTGGATCTTCTCTTCTATGTAGCAGAAGAGATCTGTCGATGGATCAAGTAGTTGATCTCCGATCCACATTGTTCTTATCTCGTGGCTCGGTGCTATGTATGGATCTTCATAGCTTCCTTCCTGTCCTGGTTCGTACCATACGACGGCGAAGATGTCTATGCCGTCGATGTCGAAGTGGTGTGTGTAGTTTTTCATAGTCCCTTTTGTTTGTATCGAACGTAGTGTATTAATTATTCAAAGTCAACTAATCCCCTAACAAATTCTCGCTCGTCTGGAGCGAGCTTGTTTCTCATATAGAGTTGGACCAGGATGTCTACCATTCTTTTGTAGTTGTGCTTGTTTATAAGCATCAGGTCTGATCCTGGAGATTCCATATGTCTTCTATTTCATTAATTGGTTTTAGATCGCTGTTTTTGATTTCGTATGTTGGTGCCTTCATTTTGAACTTGGTACCGTCATCTCTGTATCGTACGCTTCCTTCCGGGAAGAAGTCAGCGACCTCTAGCAGCGTTCTCTTGTCTTGGTATCCACAGATCGTCAGGATGCTTGTCGTCTTGTTGATGCTGCAGAATATGTAGTAGTCGCAGTCGAAGTCTTGCTGGTACGCTATGAAGTTATTGACGTAATGGTCCTGGGGATCCACCGTCCTTCCCATTGTTTTGATGTCTACTCTTGCTCCTTTGATGGTTAGGTCGTAGCCTCCGTCGAAACCGGAGAGCTCTTCGTAGTCTATTCCTAGCAGTCCCTTTACTGTGTATTCGCCTAGCAGGCCGACGTATTGTTGTTCCTGGGTTCCGTCTCCTTTTCCTCGATTAGCTACGGAGTGCTCCAGGAGAGCATTCCATATACTAATCTTTAGGTTTTTATCTATCTCAACGCTTATCATTGATCGTGTCTTGGAACTTCAGGCTAGCCCGATAGTCGTTTAGTATTTCCAATGCGTCTTCTAGACCATATTGATATTGGATGTGAGCGTTTTCTTCTTTTGCTCTATCTAATGCTGCATATATGATTTCGTATGCTTCTCGTAGCGCAGTGTCTTTAGTCATTCTCTATTCCGTTTTCTTCTTTATCTCTATTGCACAAATCTATAATATCCATCACATCTTGATTAATCGCAGCCTGCGTTGGTACTTCCTGATCAGGAGTGCGCTGTTAGTAATTTGGTTTTGCAGCTCCGGCGTCCAGCCGAAGCGGCTTGCTTGAATCGTCATATTGACGTTGTCAATCATTAGCATCTCCAGGTACTTCTGTATCTCCCGGATGTGTTTCCTTTTCCGTATCATTAGCTTTCTTTATTGCCCTTTGTTTATATATCTGTTCTGCTATCTTGTCTCCGATGCGCTGCATCGCTCTGCGTCGTCTTCGGTTAGGTTTATGGTCCTTCATCTCTCTTTTGTGTTTAGGTAATGCGATACATTCCATCTTTTAAACTCATAGTAAATTTCCTTTCCATCAGAATCGTATTTCCATTTCCTTGAATAATCTGGGAAGTTTTCAGAGTAAATCTTATTACCATCTGAATCATATTCAATGTTCCACCAAAAGCCGTTTTCGTTTTCATAGTAAATCACTTTTCCATTTTCATTCTTAATTTCAAATGGAAACTCTTTGATGTTAAGTTGTTGCGCTTTTGTTTTCATCTCTCTTTGGTGTTAAA
>Ga0196905_1000254_pt1 | contig 21470 bp, 18 predicted proteins | sample CB_VirMetaG_3_FD_169098 | JGI IMG/M metagenome (GOLD analysis project Ga0196905, IMG submission 169098) | Freshwater to marine saline gradient viral communities from Chesapeake Bay - CB_1508_1S Viral MetaG (v3) (version 3) | ecosystem: Environmental > Aquatic > Marine > Coastal | place: USA... | reverse complement strand
CCAGTACAGCTATGCACGGGCTGCTGCCCAAATACTCCATGCATACATTTCACCTTACAATAGCAGCACATTAACAACTCTGAACATGCAGGTCATAGACTGGCGATACTATATCATTGGTACTCAGATACCAACCAGCACCAATTATTTCGGATGTTCCCGAGGTGTGGGTGTAAAGATTACTGACGGCTGGACAAGTGAAACAGTCCGCGACGGAGTGACTTGTTTGGTCTGGTCACAAACTAATGCCACCTCCTCACGATCCTTGTATTTCAACGAAACAGGTAACGGTTCCACTTATTGTGACACTCTTTACGATTTGAAGAACACAATATTTTGTGTATTAAATGACACATCCAATTCATATAGCTATTTTTATCACTATTTTTTTTCTGCCAAAGGTGGTTACTACAACGGGTCATCTTATACTCAAAGATTTGGTTCTATCGGTCGAACCGATCTCAATCGAAACAACAACGATTTCACCAGATACTATTATTATAATGGAGTTTCTTCAACAGATTCAGGCGCTGTAAATAATTTTGAGATAGGCTTCAGTAGTTGTTATTATGGTGCCAGATTAAACGCATTAGCTTCTTACGGTGGTAATACCGCAACTACAAGATATAACAATCTAGTCGGATATAATGGAGGAGTGGATTTCAGTAACGTAGTGGGTGACGGGGATTTGAACCTTACACTGGGTACTTGTTTTATATACTCTGGAAATATACTACAGGGCACTATTAGTACAACTCCTAACGATAGTGTTACTTTATTGAACAACTCCTATTATGCAAGTTATACTAGTTTTAGTAATTTCTCTTCAATGACTTCACTTTCTTATTCATTCCCATCAAATATGTACGGACCTCCAAATTCCAGTGACATATATGTTTCTAGCACCGGAGGACCATACTTTCTTAGTACCATAGGCGGTTCAGGGGACAGGCTAAACTCAACTAGATTGTACCTGACAGAGGTGTATCTATCAGCAAACAACTGGTGGGAGGACACTGGTATTTTCCACGACCACAACAATGTCTCAGAACATAGAATATCTCAGGGAAATATGGCTTTGGCTAAATTAGTTTGTGGGGGGAATGACTACAGGAGCACGAGCCCTGCATTTCAAGTCAAGTCGTATATGTATCTTTACAATGGCACTAATGTAGCGACCTCTGATGTTAACCTTCACTTTTCCACAAACGATTACGACAACATACCAGTCGGTGCAGCATTCTCTACAAATTATAATAACGTATATCATACTCCTATGTTGTACTTTAATGATTCGACGAAGAGCGATGCTCTTTGTTTTATAAAACCTGATGTTACTGGGAGTAGCAATTTCAAGAAAAATATTGAAATACCTTGTGACCCATACACTTCAGGCAATACAGCTACAGTGACGTTTAATGTCGAAACAACATCTACATTTACAGACGTTGTATCCCTGTATGTTCACTATGTAGATTCTAGCGGCGCTGTTCAGACCTCTCAAAATAGCTTTAATACTGCTATCACAACACCAACTGACCGCACTGTTACTTTGTCATCCGTAGGAACATGCGACGCAAAACATATGCTTGTTGAAATCAGAGTAACTACAAACACTGGACAAGGACCAAGCGGCAACGGAGAAAAACTCTGGATACACGACATCACTGCGACGGTAACTTAAGATGGCAACACCTACTTTATCAGCCACCGGGTGGGGTAATGGTATAAAACTTAGTGCAACAGGCTGGGAAACAGAGGTTGCTGCAACGCCACCGCCACCTAGTGGTATCAAGAAAATTTACATTGGATCAACTCAGGTCCAAAGCGTGTATGTTGGTTCTACTCAAGTGCAGAGTGTTTATGTAGGTTCTACAAAGATTTTTGGATAGGAATAACTATGGCTAAGAAACCTTCTCTGACTACAATTTCTTCAGGCTACTATTCTACTGGGCAACTAAATAATAACTTCTCTGCTATTAATACTGCTTTTGATAATACTCTATCAAGAGATGGTAGTACGCCTAACACTATGGCTGCCGACCTAGACCTCAACAACAACGACCTGATTAATGCTAAGGTAATAGAAGCTGGCCGTATTGTAGTTTCTGGATCAGATGTAACAAGCACGTTCCCTATTCTAGTGTGGAAGGGTAGTTGGGTTACAGCTACCGATTACGTTGTTAATGATATTGTTTACAATAGTGGTAGCTCCTATATTTGTTTGGAAGCTCATACTTCCGGTACTTTTGTGACTGACTTATCTGCATCTAAGTGGGAGTTGTTTTCAGCTTCTTCTTCTCTTTTGGATGAAGATGATTTCAGTTCTGACAGTGACACAGAGGGTGCTACTCAACAAAGCATTAAAGCCTATGTTGATACTCAAGACGCAGCCACATTAGCTTCTGCTGGTACTGCTGCGGAGACTTATGCTAACTCGCTGGAAGCTACCACCTCTCAAGCTAGAGGGGGTGCAGCAGGTGTTTTCCTAAGCCCCTCTGTTGTAGAAAGCGCCAGCGAAGAAGTTGAGCTTACCATCTTATCAGGCTCTGTAGCTGTAGATTGGAGTTCCTTCCTTAATGGTTATGTAACCTTTAATACTAGCCCTGTGACTTTGAGTGCCCCCACCAACGCTGAACCAGGAACATGGAGAGCCATCAGAGTTATTCAAGATGGTACAGGAAGTAGACTAATTAGTTTGGACTCGGTATACAAAAGACCTGGGGGGGCTGCTGTTACTTTGACTACGACAGCAAACGCCGAAGATATGCTGTTCGTGTACTGTGTGAATGCAACTAAGTTTTACGTATACGATCAATTGGATATGAAATAATGTTGTTTGGTGTACCAGGAGGTGCCTTAACTCAAGCACAAGATCCTATCTCCCTGCTTTATACTATTAATTATAGCTCTGGTTCTGACCGTACAGATAGCACTCCTTTGACTTGGACTGCAAACCTGGGTAGCTCAGGCAACAACAAGATGATAGTTATTGGAGTAAGCTGGGAAAGCAGCCCAAATGGTACTAGCTCTATCTCAAGCATGACCCTAGGAGGTAATGCTATGACAGAAATATGTACAGTAGGTGAGCTCTCCACTGGAACTTACAGCAGCTTGTATATGTATGAGACCAGTGTTGCCAGTGCTTCTGTCTCTATCGTGTTTGGGGGTACTGCTACTACGAAATCTTATCGAACAGGTATTTACATTCAAGCTCTAGATAAGGCATCTACGATTTCCTTACATAGCTACGACACACAGAGCACGGCAGTAACAGGAACTCAGGTGAGTTCAAACGGGTACCTCAAAAAAGGTCAAGCTATAGTAGTAAACACTACAGGCGCTGCCTGGAATAGCACTTCTTCGTATAACCACAGTGTTCTTGGCAGTGGTATCGTCGGGAGCCGAATCAGCGTAGGGGGGGAAAGCTCCACAACTCAACTAACACATGCTTACGTGAATAACTTAAGCGCAAGAACCGTAACTTACACAACAGAGAATATGACCCTCAGTAAGTGTCTCTGTTCAGCAGTGTTCAAATAAAAAGAAGGTGAGATCTACAATGGACGATAAAACATTAGTAGATTGGACAGCAGTATCTGTAGCTTTAGGGGCTTTCTTCGAACTGCTGCCTGCTATTAGCGCACTACTTTCCATTGTTTGGCTTAGTCTGAGGATATACCAAACAGTTAAAGAAATAAAAAAATTCAAAGGATGACCATGATTTTAAGAGGGGTAAAGTATGGAACTAGATTTCAGATTTCTCCTCACACTAGGTACAGCTTTAGCTAGTGTGGTAGGGGCCGCAGCTATTGTTAAACAAAAAGTTTTAACTCTAACTTCGCACCTTGAAGATATAGAACAACGCATAAGAAACCAAGCACACAGCATAGACAAGTTAAACACAGCAGCAGAAATGCAAAGACATAGGACAGATATCCTAGCATCCATGAGTTCCCCCGATAAACTAAAGCAAGAGCACTACGAAGTAGCTACTCTTATAGCTAAGGTTCAGGAACATGAAAAAGAACTAAACAAACTAACCAGTAAGAGTTGAGTATGTCAAGTAGAAACACAATTGGTACGGCTCAAAGACCAACACCTGTCAAAAAGAAAACTAGCATTGGAATGTCTGTAAGGTCTAGACCTACCAATAAAAGTAAGAAAAGGTCTTTTAAGAAGTACAATAGGCAAGGTAAGTAATGCTAGAGGAAATAAGGCAAGCAGCAGAATCTGATCTGAGTACTTTCATTAGCCTTGTAGCTCCTGAACAAGTACTAGGTCAGTGCCATGAGGATGTAATCTCTTGGTGGACAAGAGAGGATGCTAAGTCTCATCAGCTTCTGTTGTTTCCTCGTGACCACGGCAAGAGTAGACTTATTGCCTACAGAGTAGCTTGGGAGATTACAAAAGATCCTACACTTAGAGTTCTATATATCTCCGCTACAGCTAACCTAGCTGAGAAACAATTGTCTTTCATTAAAGGCATTCTAACTTCTCCTATATACAGAAGATACTGGCCAGAGCATGTTAACGAAGAAGAAGGAAAGAGAACTAGGTGGACAGTATCAGAGATTAGTTTAGACCACCCGTTGCGTAAGAAAGAAAACATTAGAGACCCTTCAGTTTTTACAGGAGGTCTCACTACTTCTCTCACTGGCTTACACTGTGATATCGCGGTACTAGATGATATTGTTGTTTACGAAAATGCTTACACACTCGAAGGGCGAGAAAAAGTAAAAAGTCAGTATTCTCTCCTCTCATCTATCGAAGGTTCAGACGCAAGAGAGTGGGTCGTAGGAACTAGGTACCACAGCAAAGACCTCTACAACGACCTGATGCAGATGGTTGAAGATATTTATGATGACAACGGAGAGAAGGAAACTGAGCAGAGTATCTACGAGGTACTTGAAAAGGCTGTAGAAAGCGAAGGGGACGGAGCAGGAGAGTTTCTGTGGCCTAGGCAAAAGAGAAAAGACGGTAAGTGGTTCGGTTTTGATAGGCAGATTCTAGCTAAAAAAAGAGGGCAGTATTTAGATCGTGGCCAGTTTAGAGCACAGTACTACAATGATCCTACTGATCCAGACAATGTACCAGTCCGTAAAGAAAAATTTCAATACTTTGAAAGAAAGTTCTTGACAAGAGATAATGGAGTATGGTACTATAAATCTAATAGGTTAAATGTATTTGCTGCTGTAGACTTTGCATTTTCTCTCAGTAAGAAAGCAGACTACACAGCAATTGTAGTTATAGGTATTGATTCCGAGAACAATGTTTATGTATTGGACATTGATAGGTTTAAGACAGATCGGATCAATGATTACTTTGACCATATACTTCAATTGGTAATGAAGTGGTCTTTCCGTAAGATTAGAGCAGAAGTTACGGTAGCTCAATCAGCTATTGTAAGACAACTAAAAGATTTGATTAGACAACATGGTTTGTCTTTGTCGGTAGATGAGTTCAGACCTAATAAGTCACAGGGTAATAAACAAGAACGTATTTCTGCTGTGCTTGAACCTAGGTATGATAATCTTCAGATATGGCACTACAAGGGTGGCAACACTCAGTATCTAGAGGAAGAGTTAAGCACACGAAATCCAGCCCACGATGACGTGATTGATGCTTTAGCTTCAGCAGTTGATATGGCAATAAAACCATCATCGAGTGTAATTAGAAATAAGAAGAGCAACATCATCTGGGCTAACAGTAAATTTAGAGGTGCAGCTTAATGGCAGGCGAAACTTTAGACTTAGAAAACATTATCAATCCAGATCAGTTAGCTACTGAGATTGGTAACAAATGGCGTGAGTGGGATAACCTACGTTCTACTAAGTTAGAAGAATGGAAGGAGTTGCGTAACTACCTCTATGCAACTAGCACTAGTACTACGTCTAATGCTGTTTTACCTTGGTCTAACACCACAACTACGCCTAAGCTGACTCAGATCATGGATAATCTCCATGCTAACTATTTTGCTTCCTTGTTTCCACAGAACAAGTGGATGAGATTTGAGGCACACACCCAACAGGATAATCTTAAACGTAAGAGAGACACAATCCAAGCGTATATGGAAAACAAGATTAGACAATCTGATTTTGTCAACATCGCTTCTGATTTGGTTTACGATTACATTCAGTACGGTAATTGCTTTGCCACAGTAGAGTGGGAAGACAGATACAAGATTACAGAAGAGGGGGAATACACGCCTCAGTATGTTGGACCTAAGCTTGTAAGAGTTTCTCCTTATGATATTTGCTTTAATCCTGTAGCTGCGTCTTTTGACAAGACACCTAAGATCATTAAGAGTATCAAAACTCTTGGTGAGATTAAGAGAATGATTAAAGATAGTCCTTCTAATGATTACATGAATGATGTTTTTAAGAGGATGACTGGAGTTAGGGCTGCTGTTAGAGGCTCTGACGGAAATGTTAGTAAGGCTGACGGTTTTATTGCGGATGGATTTTCTTCTATTCAGCACTATTATGAATCGGATTACGTGGAGGTACTAACATTCTATGGTGACATATACGATTACACTACAGATGAACTTCTTGTCGATAGACTTATTACTGTTGTCGATAGGGCTTACGTTCTAAACAATGTAGAGAACCCATCTTGGCTAGGCACTGCCCCCGTGTTTCATGCAGGGTGGAGACCAAGGCCAGACAATCTCTACGCAATGGGTCCATTAGATAATCTTGTGGGTATGCAATATCGTATTGACCACTTAGAAAATCTAAAAGCAGATGTGTTCGATCAGATTGCGTATCCAGTTATGAAGATAAGAGGTGACGTTGAAGACTTTGATTTTGAACCTGGAGCTAGAATTTATCTGGGAGAAGAAGGTGATGTAGGATACCTTGTTCCTGACAGTACAGCACTACAGGCTGACTTTCAGATTAATGCTCTTGAGAACAAGATGGAGGAAATGGCTGGTGCTCCAAGACAAGCAATGGGTATTAGAACTCCAGGTGAAAAGACTGCCTTCGAAGTTCAAACTCTACAGAACTCAGCTTCTAGAATTTTTGAACACAAGACGGCTCACTTTGAAAGAACTTTCATTGAACCTATTCTCAATGCAATGTTGGAAGTAGCTCGTAGATATATGAACATGAGCGACACACTAAGAGTAATTGATGACGCAACTGGTGTCGCTTTCTTTAGAGAGATCACAAAAGATGACATTATCGCATCAGGAAAAATTGTCCCTGTTGGTGCGAGACACTTTGCAGAAAGAGCACGACGTGTACAAAATCTCACACAACTATTCCAAATTAAAGCAACAGATCCTAGTGTTGCAGCTCACCTATCTGGTAAAGAACTTGCTAGGATTTTGTCGGAGGAGTTGGGCGAACCTTCGCTCTTCTCTGAAAACATTGCTGTTGCGGAACAGCTTGAGACTCAAGAGCAAGTTCAAAATGCTCAAGTTGTCAATGAAGAAAATCTTATGCAAGCATCTGAGCTAGGTATCTAATGAAACAAGTTTGGTTTAGAGGCACTAAGCATGAAGACAAAGATCAGAGAAGAGTGCAAGTTCTACACTATAGAAACGCATTCGATGAACTGAAAGATATTCTTAATACTCACTACAAAAGAAAGCAGAGTGTTAGGGATTACGGAGAGCCTGGATGGGAACTTCGTCAAATAGCTGTCAACGAGTACAACCAAGTAATTGATGACATCATTGATCTAATTACCTTCGAAAAGGAATAACTATGTCCGTATTTAATACTGATGGTTCTGAAACCGAGCAGGACAATCAGACAGAGCAAGTTCTTGGAGATAGCCAACCACAGTTGTCTTTTTTGAATAAGCTTGTAGAGACTAAGGGAGAGCATTGGCGTGATCCTGAAACCCTAGCTAAAGGAAAGCTTGAGGCTGACTCTTATATTAATGACCTAGAAAGTCAACTAGCTCAACTAAGAGAAGACTTGAGTAAACAAGACTACGCTAAGACACTGCTCGAACAACTTCAGAATAAGGCTACGGAAACCACTAACGTAAAATCTGAAGTACAGTCCAATAATAATAACAGTGGCGCTGAAACTGAAGGCAACACCAGCCGAGAAGTGAGTGAAGATACACTAAAAAGCCTTGTTGAACAGACACTAACAGAACGAGAGCGTAACAATACAGTTAAGCAGAACCTCGACTCTGTTAATCGTCAACTGGAAGATAAGTTTGGAACTGAAGCTAAATCCAAAATTGAACGTAAGTCCAGAGAACTAGGCATCTCTGTTCAACGTATGCAAGAGATTGCTTCTGAATCTCCAAGTGCTTTCTTCACGTTGATTGGTGAACAAGTTAAACCACCACAGCCTATGGTAAGTGGTTCTATTCGTACTGAAGGTGTCAACATGCAAAAGTCTGACGAAAGGAACTGGGCTTGGTACCAGAACCTAAGGAGGACAAACAAAAATGAGTACTACTCACCAAAAGTCCAGCAGCAAATACTTGAAGATAAAAAGCGATTGGGCGATAAATTTGGTTTGTAGTTCTTTGTCCCAAAACAAAGCTAAATAGGAGAAAACCAAATGGCTATGACCACTGGTAATGTTGATCTCCTCACTCGCGGCGAAGTATGGTCCGGTGAGCTTAAGGAGATCCTGCGCGATGAAATGATGGCGCAGAAATATGTGCGTATGTTGTCTGACTTTCCCGATGGAGATACTTTCTATATTCCTTCGATTGGTCAGGCACAGGTTGATGACTACACTGAAGACACGGCTGTTGCCTATCGTCCGATGGACACTGGGCAGTTTACCTTCACTGTAGATAAGTATCTGTCTTCGGCTACTTACATCACGAAGAAGGCTGAACAGGATGCTTTCTATTCGGCTCAGTTGATCTCACGGTTTGTTCCTGAACAAGAACGTGCGGTTATGGCTCACTTTGAAACTACTACTCTTGGTGCTCCTGAAGTTGGTGTTTCTGCCAACTCCAACGAGTCGATTGATGGTGTAGAGCATCGTTGGGCTGGCAGTGAAGCTGCTGGTCGTATCACCGTTGAGGACTTTGCCCGTGCTCGTTATGCACTGAAAAAAGCAAATGTTCCCGACGTAAACCTGACCGCTATTGTTGATCCTTCGGTGGAGTTTGAGATTAATAAGATCTCTAACATCACCAATATCAGCAACAACCCTCGGTGGGAAGGTGTTGTACGTGATGGTATCGCAACTGGTATGAAGTTTGTAGCTAACATCTACGGCTTCGATGTCTACGTTTCGAACTATCTCGCTGACGCTACTGACTCTGCTCTGCCGCAGCCAGATAACACGACGATTGACTTTAGCAGCACCAACGGAAAAGTTAATCTTTTCTTCTCGGCTGATGCTTCTGTTGGTCCTTTTGTTGGTGCTTGGCGTCAGATGCCTCAGGTTGACTACGAGTACAACAAAGACTTCCAACGTCATGAGTATGTTACTACGGCTCGATATGGTGTCAAACTGTATCGTCCTGAGAACATGGTTCGTGTCGTCACTCTTCCGACCCTATCGTAAGAAAGGATGGTGATTCATGTCTTACTATAATGCTGATGGTCTCTATGTATTGACTAACGGGGATCAAGGTGCTGTCAACGACAAAGGTGCTAATGTCTATTCGGATATTAAAACCCTTGTTGTCGATGTTGACCTTGAGACGAATATCTCGCCTAAAGCAAATGATCCGTTCATTCCTGCTGGTTCTTACATTAAGAGTGCTACTGCTGTTGTAACTGAAGCTGCTGCGGGCGGAACCAGTGTTAACATTGGTTTGTCGTCTCTTGCTTCTAACGGAACTGCAACTGCGATTGATGCCGACGGTATTGATGCAGGCGTACTGACTGCTGCTCTTGCTGCTAACCTCGCTGTTGTTTGCAACGGTGCACTGGTTGGTGGTACGGCAGGTGTTGGTTCGGCCAATGCTTATGTCACTACTACGGCTAGTGGCACGTTCACTGCTGGTAAGTTCAAGTTGGTCATCGAGTATATCGAAGTCTAACTGCACAAGTGGGAGGGGTTCTAGTGACCCCTCCTTACAATTTAATTGGGAGTCCTAGATGCCTAACGTACAACACTCTTCCCTAACAGGTAGTGACTTGCATGAACCTAAAGGTGTAGCTACTGCTTCTGCTGGCAAAGTTTACATAGCTTTAGGGACAGGGACTGGCCATTGGGATTACTACAATAGCTTTGTCAATGGTTATATAGCCTTTGATGCAGTTACTCCTGCTGCGACTCATAGTGTAACAACTAGCTTCACAGTATTTAATCCTACGTTTTCACTGTCAGTAAGCAGAGACTGGGTAGATGAGTCATCTCCTAATGCTAGACTTAAGTACACAGGTGTGGATAATACTGTAGCTAACTGCCAGATTACGATGAGTGTTCAACAAGCCTCAGGTTCATCCAAGGATCTTGAGGTTATCTTCCGTAAGAATGGTACATCATTAAACGGAGGTCACGCTATCGCAACAGTTGCGTCAGGCGCATGGCAAACTGTTACTTTAACTGATTTTGGTACTTTTAGTACTAACGACTATCTTGAGGTGTTCCTCAAAGGGTCTGCTGCATTCACCCTGGACATCGCTAGTGCTAACCTCACAGTATTAGGTATTCACAACTAATGTATAAAACTCTACTCTCATTAGTACAGAGCATACTGAGTGACATGGACTCTGAGCCAGTCAATAGCATTACTGATTCGGTTGAGTCTCTCCAGGTAGCTTCTGTAATCCAAGACACATACTACAATCTTATTTCGGCAAGGACAATTCCAGAGCATAGAGAACTAATCAAGTTAGTTTCTTTGTCTGACAACACAAGACCTACTCACTTTGAGTATGTAGGGAAGGTCATTGAATTTCTGAGGTACAATGTATCTACCGATGGTGGTGTAGAATACAGGGAAATTAAGTTTATTGAACCAGAAGATTTCCTGAAAAGAAACTCCAGTGGTTCGAGTAACACCATGTTGGTAACTGATGTCCATGCAGGAACTAACCTAGTCATTGGCACTAGCTCAATGCCCTCTGTTTATACGTCCTTTGATGATGAACACATTGTAATGGACAGCTATGTGTCTACTCTGGAGAGTACTCTGCAAGCCAGTAAGACCCAGGCTTACGGAACGGTTCTACCTGCTTTTACTATATCAGATACTTTTGAGGTTGATATTGATGAAGTTCTTATTCCTTACCTTCTAGCTGAAAGTAAGTCTGTTTGTTTCTCTTTGTTTAAGGCAGGGTCAGATCCTAAGGTAGAACAGTCAGCCAGAAGGCTAAAGTCCTATATGCAGAATGATATGTACAGAACTAAGAAGGCAAACAAAAGACCTAATTACGGAAGGCTCTAATGGTAATCTTTGAAGAAGATATAATCAATCAATCCTGTAAGTGTACTTTCGATAAGATTAAATCAGTTCTAACCATAAGGCCAGCTAACGATGGTTCTGCACTATTTCGCATAGATGTAGCCAACGGTACAATACCCAAAGTTTTGGCAGGCAGATATGGCTCTGTGCGTAAAGCTAAGGAAGCTATCGAACTGTACGATAGAACCCTCAAGGAATCCAGAACAGTACGAACTGAGAAGTTCATAGAAGCGAGAATACAAAGGAAAGCAAAACGGAATGCCTCAGTCTCTAAATCAGAAAACAGTTAATACTTTTGTTAGAGGTCTGATAACAGAAGCGGGGGAACTTACGTTTCCACCTGATGCTTCTGTAGACGAAAGTAATTGCCTTCTGAGGAGAGATGGAAGCAGAAGAAGAAGAGAAGCTATCGAATTTGAACAAGATTACGAATTGTCTTCCTTCACTGTAGCAGATACAGAGTTAGTATCTACCGGTTCTTGGGTAAACGTAGGTGGAAACGCTAACAAGGAGTATCTTGTAATTCAGCATGGGCATATGTTGAGGTTCTACCTCAAAGGTTCTGCGCCATTCTCTGGGGCATCTAATGTAGTCTCTGGGTCTGTCGATCTTTCTGCCCATGAACACGCAGGATCTTCTGGTGCAGAAAACTTTAGGTGTAATTTCAGTTCCATCAACGGTAAATTAATTGTAGCTAATCCCGCGATCAATACTATTTATATTTCTGAAGATTCAGGTGGGACTATTTCGTCTACTGAAATTTCTTTTAGGGTAAGAGACTTTGCTTTTCTTTCTGAGAGGGATGTCTTAAGTGACGAAACACCTACCAGCACTCCATCTAATGAGCGTAAGTACGACACCTACAACTCAGGTTGGTTTGACGACCCTTCTAGTACAACGGATGGATATGCTGCCCTAACTTCTTACCAGGGTTCTAACTCTAGTAAATGGCCTCCTCTCAATCTGCCTTGGTTTGCAGCTAAAACTTCTTCGGGTGTATTTTCTGTAGCCGAGTTTGATAAGATACAAGCTGGCTCAACCCTCATTACAAATGGTCACTACATTCTTGACTTCTTTGAGAAGAACAGGAATACTGCTTCGGGCTTGACTGGTTTGCCTACCACGTCAGAAACCACTAGGTTCTCCTGTGTGGCTGCTTTTCAGAATAGAATGTTTTACTCAGGTCTTAATTCTGAAGAAAACTCTAACGTAATTCTGTTCTCTAAATCTCTGGAGCCTTTGGTTACAGGCATTGCTTCTGATACGTCAAGCCTCGGTATCTGCCATCAGGTTAATGATCCTACGTCTGAAAACTTCTATGATCTTTTAGAGACTGACGGCGGAGAGATTAGAATACCTGAAGCATATGGTATCAAGGTTCTACATCCGTTCAGCAATAGTCTATATGTTTTTGCTGAAAACGGTGTGTGGTTGATTAGAGGTATCGACGATGTATTTACTGCCACAGGTTATGCTGTAACTAAGTTGACTTCTGTTGGTATTCTTAATGCTAGTTCTTTTATTTCTGCCGATGGTGTTCCGTTTTGGTGGAGCCAATTTGGTATTCATACCATGTCTTTTGACTCTCAAACATTCCAATCCTCTGAACAAAATATTTCTATTGGTACGATCCAAACTCTTTTTGATAACATTAGTAATAATGCTAAGAATAAAGTGTCAACAACATTTGACAGAACAAACAAGAGGATTTTCTGGGCCTACCCCAATGATAGTGAAACTGTAGAAGCTAAGGTAAATAATCTGTTGGTGCTAGATACTGCACTTCAGGCTTTTTACACTTGGACTATCTCCGATGCTGCTGCTAATACACCTCAGGTTTTGTCTTTGTCTTACTACTCAGGGTTCTCCGTCGAAGATGTAGACTTTGGTGTCATTGATAGTTCGGACAACACTGTTGTAGATAGTTCATCTAATGCTGTTGTTGTCACAAAGTCTTCGGAGACAGACACTGGAGACCCCTATATTGTAGCTTTAGTCAAAGACCCTGTCACAAATAGATTGACAATGGCTACATTTACTGGTACTAGCTTTCTTGATTGGGGTAGTGCAAACTACGTCAGCTTCGCTGAAACAGGGTATGACTTTATGGGTGATGTCATGTTTGACAAGAATGCCCCATATCTACAGGTTCTACTGAAGCAGACAGAAACAGGGTGGACAGGTGATGAAGCAACTGGGTACGACCCTATTCGTCCTTCGTCCATTCTAGTCTCTAGCTACTGGGATTTCAAAAGGACAAATACAGCTACTCAACAGGGGTATAGACTTAAGTATTTTCCTGTTGTAAACCCTGGAGACTTATCTAGTTTTAACTATCCTGAGTCTGTAGTTCAAACTAGGCTAAAGATTAGAGGCAAAGGCAAATCAATGAGGTTCAGGTTTGAATCTGAAGAAGGTAAAGACTTTCACTTACTAGGTTTTTCGGTGATACATGCAAGAAACAACAGGTACTAAGAGTGATACGAACAGCTACTGAAGAAGACTTATTTGATCTGACAATTTTATGCAGAGAGTTTATCAAAGAAGTAGGTCCGCCACTAAAGTTTGACAAGGGAAAAATAGAAACTTTTCTGACAAACGCTATACTATCGGATGTTTGGATAGTTCTAGTTATGGAGTCAGAAGGAGAGGTAACTGGATTGCTAGTAGGTGTTGTATCTGAACATCCTTTTCTACCTATGGTAATGGCCAGTGAACTAGGGTGGTTTGTATCGAGAGAAAAAAGAGGGAGCATCGAGGCCATAAAACTTATAAAGCACTTTGAACAGTGGGCTAAAAATATTGGTGCTAACCTTATTAGTCTTACAGATGAAGCTAAACTCAACGATATCTCTAAGATATACCAAAGGCTAGGCTACAATCTTATGGAACGAACTTATACGAAGGACATATAAATGCCATTTGCGTCATCGACCCTTGCTGTTATAGGAGCTGTCGCATCGATAGCTGGTACTGCTGCTTCAGTATACTCAGGATATCAAGCATCTAAAGAACAAAAGAAAGCTAGAGAAGCTCAACAGAGACAACAGAACTTGCAGTATAGAAGGTCTCAGATTTCAAACCTAAGGCAAGCTCAACTTGCAGCAGCTAGATCCCAGGTTCAAGCGGGGGCTTTTGGCTCATTAGGTGGTTCTGGTTTTGCTGGTGGAAGAGCAGGACTAGGGGCCGGCTTTGGTTCAGCTTCTGGTTATGCTAGCCAACTCTCTGGTTTGAGTAATGATATATCTGTTTATCAGCAGAGAGCAGCAAACTACCAAGGGCTTGGAAACATCTTTGGTGCTGTTGGTAACCTTGGGTTTAATGTGGCAAGCAATTCATCTAATATTAGTAATTTCCTTAATAGGAACTTTGGTTCTAGTCCTCCTGTGTTCGGTCAGGGAAATCTCAGCTACGGTTTTGCTGGACATTAAATACCTAGGAAGTGAAATATGGAAACTGATAAAAACGGATTTGACTTTAGTGAGCAAGACTATAATGAGTTTTCGTTTGGAACCTCAGAGGAGGGTTTATCCTATGATAGACCTGTAGACACTCTAGCTCTGACTGGTGAGGATGGGACTCTAGCCGATGTTAAATCTTCTTTATCTAGGTCTATAGACTTTGATATCTATAATATTATTCAAAATAAAGATGAGACTAAACCAGTTGAAGATGTTGTTCTAGACCTTGAATCTAAGAGTTCATTGAATCAGGAGATAGCTCAGTATCCAACTGGTAATATCGAACTTATGGCTAGAGACTATGGTGATTCTCCTAGTATCTTGTCTGACTTGGATAGACAGTACCAAGCAAAACTTAACATTTGGAAAGAGGTTCTAGGCAAAGCAGAGAAGGAAACAGACTTTGAAAACAGACCTGTGTCATTTTGGGGTAGACTGACGGACCGGGGGTTTCTCGATAGGGTCTTTTTAAGAGGTGCTCTGGATACAGTGGAATCACTTACTGGTAGGACCAGTAGGCTTGGAGCTACTTTTAACTACAACTTGTCGAACAGCTCAGTTTCAGTAGAAGATTTTAGAAAATTTGCTGAAGATTATGTTCGTAGCACTTTAGAAGAAGGCGTTCTCACTACAGCTCCTCAATTTTCTTTGGAGCAGTTAAAACAAGAAACATCGACTTTTGGCTTTGATCCTCTTGACATTGAGAAGAAGTTCTTGGCTGTAGCTTTCAGTGTTCTTCCGAGTATAGGACCGGCAGCAAGAACAGCGGCTAGAGTTTTTCCTAAAGCAGCAGCACTAAAAGCTGCAACTCCTGTGGCTAGAGCAACAGCCGTAGCTGGAGAAGAGGCAGGAGCTAAGGTTGGAATTAACCTAACTGAAACTGTTAATGATGTAGAAGCTGCTGCTAAGATTGGCCCATCCGCAGTTGATATTCCTTTACCAGACTCTAGACCTGCTGTCGGTAAGTTTGCTCAGTATGTACAGGAAAACGAAGTAGCTAGGCAACTTAACGAGTTTTATAGCGCTGGTTATGCAGGAAGAACTTTTACTCCAGATGAGATAAATGCTATAAGTAGTGACGTTGTACTCAAGTGGCAGGCTAAGAATACACAGTCTCCTTTCCATGACGTTGAGATAGTGAGCAAACATTCTGATTTAGACAGAGTTGTTCTGACACTTGACGATGGAACAGAAATTAGAGCAGGGCAAGCTCTGTCTGAGTTTGGCGAGACTACAGGAAAGGGTCTGCCTGAGACTGAACTTGGCAAGGCTATTACAAAGTCTGAACAAGCGGTCAGAATTTCTGACAAGGGTCTAGGTGTTTACACAGCTATAGTTAGAATTGGTAATCCCAAAAAAGGTGGAGAAGCCTTTGCTCCACTAAAGAGTGGTAAACCTCCTGCGGCTATCAAAAGACTTGTGGAGAATACTCCAGGGGCCAAGATTGCTCTTAAAGACGCTAACAATCCTTTGTCTGGTTATGTTGTCGAGTTGGAAATTCCAATTGACACAACTAAACTTGTAAAAGATTACGATGTTCAAGATGTTCTGGGTTCAGTATCTGTACGAGATACTTTTCTTAGACTTCTTGGGAATACTGCTGAGAGAGATGCTGCTCTTCTTGACGCTACATCTGTTATGGCTGAACAGTCTTCTAACTTATTCCAGAAAAAAATATTCGAAGAAACAGGAAAAGTTCTTAAGTCTTTACCTTCCGAGTCTAGGTCTACTATGACTGCTATCTATACTAGACTTAGAGACGGTGAGGATTCCTTTCAAAGGATTAGATATTCTAGAGAAAGGTTTGAAGAACTTTGGAAAGAGTATCATCCTAAAGATGTAGCTCCTACTGAAAAAGACTGGCAGGCATACTCTAAATTGGAGTATGCTAACGAAGCTGCATATCTTATTAAGGCCAGTGAGAATTTCAGACATTATGTGAGGCAAGGATATAACACAGCTATCAGAGCTACAGATACAGAATACGGAACTCCAGCTAAGATAGTCAGACAGTCTGATGTTATAGAGGACGCCACTATATTTGATGCGTCATCTGGTGTCTACCTTAAAAAAGCAGATTTGTTAGAAGACGCCTACGTTAAGGCTCCTATCTATAGGCTTAGTGAAGAGATTGGAGACTATCAATATGTAATCAAACCCCTTGAAGTCAGAGTTCTAGACCCTGTTGACACACTGCACTTCAATCCCGGTGGTCCCAGATTAAACCCTAGAGAGAAATTCTTTATTACCATACGTCTTAAAAATGGTAGACTTAAGGCGCTTATGGGGGCAAGAACAGAAAAACAGGCAAGACTTGCCACTAAACAGATTGAGACTATAGAGGCTGCTCTAAAGTCTGGAGCTAAGAACATTGATGACATCATAAAAAATAACAGTGATTTTGCTCTTGGCATTCAAAACGTAGCAGACTACCTAGCTTTCAAAACAAAACACGGTTGGTATTCTTTAGAAGGGGAGTTCATTGCTCCTAAACCTAGAAACCACAGCCCATTGCCTAATGAGGTTTTCAATTATGAATTGAACGGTGGTAGAACTCTAGGCGAAGTTATTGAAAATGATTTTAGAAGAGGTGATATATCTCTTCCTACATTTGGTGGTGAAGCGGCATACAACACGTCTCCTGTTAATGCTATCTATGGACAACTTAACACGGCTGCAAAGGAACTTGCTTTTAGACAATACACTGAAGATGCTATTCTTGGTTGGCTTAGACATGCACCAAAGGAATGGCTCCCTAAAAATGTAGACGAAGCAGACTTTTTTAGAACATTTAAGAAAGTTGATAGGGATGCACTAAACAATGCTACTTCTTCATACGAAAGAAGAATGGCAGAGTTATACGATATTATAGAAAGAAAACTCAATATTAAATCTGGTCTTCAAAAGAGGCTAACAAAATTTTTGGAAGGCATTGAAGATACTGTAATCAATACGTCTGACGGTGCTTTAAGAAAAATTGGTTCTACATATCTAAAGCAAAAAGCTAAGAGGGTTCCTTCTTTTAAGATACCTGCTCAAGGTCAGTTGCTGCATTTAGGCTTCTTTACAAAACTAAGCCTAAGTCCAGACCAGTTGATTATGCAGGGGTTCAATGTTATTCCTATGCTCATTGCTCATCCTGTATTAGGAACTAAGGCAGCAACTTTTGTGGCATTGTCTAAACCAGTTCTAAGAAATGTTGACGATGCAGTCGATAAGCTATGGATAACTAACACCAGTAAAAGATTAGCTATGACTGAGGATGAGGTATCCGATCTTTTGGCGTATATGAGAAAGTCTGGAACGACTGAGATTGCAGGTAGTGCTCTTGAGATTGGGACTGAGGTAAGCGGAGGACTTCGTAAGTTTAGAGGTAGAGGGTACGACTACAAAACAACGACTGCTGCCGCTGAGAAGGCTTCTGACTACTTAGGTAAAGGTCTTGAGTATGGTAGACTTCCTTTTACCTTGGGAGACAAACTAGCTAGATACAATGCTATGGTCTTAGCTGCGATGGATTTTCAAAAGAAGAACCCTGGCTTGTCTATTCTGAATAATAAAGAAGCTATTGTGGCTAGAGAGACTGCTCTAAATCACCATATGAGAACAATCCAGAGGTCTGAGATTCAGAGTGGTCTTTTGAAGGTTCCAACTCAGTTCTTGTCGTTCTTGTTTAACTCTATGCAGTCTGTGTTTGTTGGTACTAACTTAACCATCAGAGAAAGATTGGCATTCTTTGCAGTATATGGTCCTGCTCTTGGTCTAACAGGTCTTGGAGTAGGTGAGTCTGCTGATTGGATTGCAGAGCAAATGAATGAACAGTTCGGAGAAGGCACTATTGAAGCAGATAGACCTAGTTTCAGATTGATTAAGGATGGTGTCTTTGATGCCTTGATTCAATGGATTGGTCAAGATGCCTTTAACCTAGACTATAGAGACCTACCAGCTCTATCTAAAAGACTGTCTGTCGTTCAAGGCTTAGGAGACTACTGGAAGTCAGTAACTGAAGGTAAATTTGCAGAGGTGATTGGTGGTCCTTCTGGTGGTATCGCATATGATATCATAAAGGATTTTGCTGAAATTAGTATTGCAGCTTACGACGATAGACCAGTCGAACTTACAGATAAATTTGTTAAAGCTTTGTCTAACATCAAGGGCGTTGACAACTTTAGAAAAGCTTTCATCATTGCTAATGTAGGAAGACAGACATCTAGAGCCACAGGGCGAATGGTTCCAGGTGAATTGAGTGTAACGGCTGCTATCGTAGCTCTAACTGGTTTCTCTAATAGGCTTGCTCAAGATTTCTATGCAGATAGAGAATTTTTTATCGCTGACGCACAAGAGATAAAAGCATACCGTTCTCACTTTGAAGAGCAAGCAAGAAACATAGATGTTTTAATGAGGTCTACTAGCGAGGAAGACAACAAACGTGGTAAAGAACTAGCATTAGAACAACTTAATGTTGTAAATGCACTGTCTGTTCCACCGGAGGACAGAGCTGACTTTAGAAGAGTGCTCTTATTGCCAGTAGCAAATGACTCCATTGTAATTAATATGCTTAAAAGAGCTATGGAACGAGGCCGTAACTTCCAAGCTAAACGTATAGCTGAACAATATGGATCGAGATAGGGAGAAACTTATATGCGCGGTATTTTTTCACCAGATGTAAACTTTAATATTCAGCCTGAATCACCAGTAGCTGCTGTTCAGCCATACACTGAAAGTGCTATAGCTTCTGCTCTGTCTCTAGGTGCTACCGCATTGGGTAGCGTAGGTAAATCTAGTGGGACTTCATCTAGTGTATCACCAGATCAGATTAAATGGTACACTGAAAAACTTAATGTTGTAGCTGGCATCAGTAATTCAACTCAGCAAGAACTCGCATGGAGAAAATTGCAGTTTGAGGCAGGAGGCAATGGTATAAAATTAGGTGACTGGTCTAACAGTTTGGATCAGTCTATTCTTGGAAAGACCAGAGAGCAGTTAGTCAAAGGTGAGGAAGGGGCCTACAGAGACTTCATCGAAGGAGACCCAATAGGACAGAACGCGCGAGCAGCTCATTTACGAGATAAGCCTAATGACCATGAGGGTGCGTTTAATGCTGCACGAGATGCCGTTGAGCAAAGGAGGGCTATTGAGGCTAAGATTCAAGATATGGGCTCTAAGGATCAGGCGCAAAGGCTTGAGCTTCTTCCAGATGTGAAGGCTAGGTTATACAATTTTAGAGATAACGGTATGCTTTACCTTAAAAACCTTATTGCAAGTGGACAGCCTATAGACCCTGCTCTTTCTAATATTGTTCAAGGTGAACTTGCGAGAATGATTTCTCCTCTTGGAGACTTAACTCAATACGGTCAGGCAGGAAAGGATTTACAGAAAGAGTATGAGATTATTCTTGGCGGTACTACCAAACTTCTTGACGCTTTAGGCAAAGCTGATCCTTCGAGTAGGGCAATGGCTCGTATCCTACAGAGTATGTCTAAAGGTGGAATGGACCAATTAGTTATGGATCTTTATTCAATTCCTACTAACATAGTTTTGGGTACGAACCCCCAAGCTATGATTGAAGCTAGAGAAAAGGCTATTGAATTTGCAGGGAAAACACCTATAGACTACGACTCATCCAAAAGTCTTTCAAACCAAGTATCTCAAATTTTTGGAAGGTCTTTGGCTGGTGACCTTAGCGTAACAGGGTCTGACTATCCTGGTGTGGGCTTGGGAATTTTCAATCCTGAATCACTTGCTGGAGTAGATGCACTACCAGCACAGGCTAGAAGTGCCAACTCTAACGTGATTGACCTTATGGTAGCCGCTACTAACCCTACGAAATCTCCTGAAGATGTAAAAGCTTTCGTAGACTTAAGCGTAACTCAAGCACTTAACTCATCCTATACAGGTAATGGTGACTTTCCTAGTTTAGGTATGCTAGCTAAATCATTTGGACCAGGATTTCAGGAGAAACTGTCTCAACTCCCAGCAGATGAACAACAAAAAGTTAGAGTAGCAGTGTCGGCATCTTTAGACAGTAACAGAAGAGCAAGAGTTAATGAGGCTGAAGGTGCTAGAAACAGATTTGCCAATGGCATTGGCTTTGATGCTAACAGAAACCAGTTCACCATTGATGCTAAAACACTTATGGACAATGTTCCTGATTCAACAAGTAAGGGTGCTGTGAACCTATTCCTTCAGCGTCTTAGTAAGGTATATGGAAATAACGGAAATGACTATACTCTAGCTATCAACAAGGCTCTTGAAGGAAAGTTAAGAGGTCTTGAGGATCACATTGGAGCTATGCGGTCTCTTGGTATAACTTCTATGGCTAGATACAAGACCCACTCTAGTGCAGTAACTGGACTGGATAAACTTCTGTTTCAGATTGGTGGTTCAGGAGAGCAATACACTCCTTCTTCTTTGGTGACTGACTTTAATTTAAGCACTAACCGTAATACACCTGTCTTTCCAGCTCAAGATGAATTAGCTGTCGAAGCTCAAGATGAATTAGCTGTCGAAGATCGTCGTTTGAAAATTAGAGGTTTCTCTAACCCTGATGCTATTAACTCTTCGACTGTACCTGAAGCTTCACAAGGGCTTTCTGCTTTTGACCAGAAGGTTCAGAGCCTACTGAAGAGTTTACCTAGTTTTAGTCTTGTAGGT
>Ga0196905_1000251_pt1 | contig 21520 bp, 22 predicted proteins | sample CB_VirMetaG_3_FD_169098 | JGI IMG/M metagenome (GOLD analysis project Ga0196905, IMG submission 169098) | Freshwater to marine saline gradient viral communities from Chesapeake Bay - CB_1508_1S Viral MetaG (v3) (version 3) | ecosystem: Environmental > Aquatic > Marine > Coastal | place: USA... | reverse complement strand
TGCCAGGATGAAGTCGTGATAATCTATAAGACCTAATAGAAACATATAAGTTAACAATATTTATAAGATATGGGTTGATACCGAGGGTCGATACCACGGGTTGACACAGATGATAATATAATGGTATACTTATATAGATGACAACCAAAGCCTATTCCCTAGTTTATGCTGGGGTTGTTAATATGATATTTGGATTTAGTAATAACTATAAGTAGCGGTATTATGACTGGGGTGGGGGTGGTTTTTAGGTGGTTACGGAAAAAAATCCGTAGAATCTGAAACTTTCAAAAAAAAATATTTTTACTACCCGTCATTAAAATACCAATAAGTCATATCTTAGCAATAGGAATGTTTTTATATCAAAGATTCGTCCTTATAAGAAGAGTATATAAAAATCCGTAAAAATAAATAGGTCAAATAGCAACCTAATTACACGCCTGAAGCTCGGAACGGTTCTTGCAAAACGATTTCGTATATGTATAAAAAGTATCAATAGGTAGCATTTTGTTACCATATTGCGACCAATAAATAGCCTATTTGCGGAAATTGGTACTTGACAAATCAGTATTTTTGTGCTATAATGATAATATAGGAATAGTGATTTTTTATTTTAGGAGGTATTATGCCAGTAATTAAAGATGGAAAGGGGAAGTATAGGGTTATCCCCCATTCTGAAGTCAAGAAGATGAAGCGTGTTAATGTTCCTGACGGATGGGAAAAATTGCAGAGGGTCGAGGTTGGAGATGATGGTGAGCATTATATCGAATATCTGAATGAGTTTGGATATAATGTGATAGTTCTTGCTCGGTACTATGAGCCGTTAAAGAAGTACATCCCTGCTATCTGGGGTATTAATGAGCCAATTGGATGGAAAGACCCAGACGGAGACGTGCTTCCTTGCCAATGGTGTCCGGATTCTCTTGATGCGAAATACCGCAAGGCATATGGGCAATATATGTGTGATGAATGTTATAACTTTGTAGTGGAACACGCCTATGATGAAGAGTGGTAATAAAAAATACATTGATGTAAACGTGATAGATAGTCCTATGGGCTGGGGCAAGACTTCTTGGGCGATTCAATATATGAATAGCCATCCAGAAAATAACTATCTTTTTATTACGCCATTTCTTACTGAAACTGAAAGAATTGAAGAATCTTGTCCAGATTTGGACTTTGTTCGTCCAAATAGAAATAAGGGAAAAGGAAGAAAATCAAGTCACTTAAAAACACTTCTCCTTGAAAAACAAAACATATCATCTACCCACTCATTATTTATGAATATAGATGATGAAGTCTTAGACCTCCTCAGAATATCTAATTATACTCTTATTATAGATGAGGCCTTCGAAGCAATTACAATATACAACATGTTCTCAAATGATGATGCTATTAAGGTTGGAGAAAAGGCTGCATCCAATCTCGCCAGAGCAGATTTGAGGACATTGATGAATAAGGGATTTGTTGATTTTGACGAAAAGACGCGCGCTGTTCATTGGATTGATAGTGATAACATGCTTTGGAAATATGGTCGTCTAATCAATCTTGCAAAGAGAGGACTCTTGTTTGCCACAAGCGAATTGTCTTTGGTGTGGACATTTCCTCCAGAATTCTTTCAAGTCGGAATTTTTAAAGACGTTTATATTATGACATACCAATCAAAATATCAGCTTCAAAATTATTATTTTGGTCATTTTGGTATTCCTACTAAGACATGGTATGTTTCAAACGTAAACGACACAAAAGAGAAGTTTGGGAAAAAATATTCTCTAAAGCCTTATGGCGATGGTTCACATGAGATGGATTGGAAAAACAAGATAGCATCAAAGATAAACATAGTAGATGTAGAAAAAATGAACCGTGTGGGAGCCTATAGCAAGGACGATGCTGGACACGCATACTATGGAGCTCTTAGCAAAAGGTGGTACTCTAGGAATCCTGATAAGTTAAAAAAGATAAGAAACAACACTATAAACTTTTTTCGATACCATTCTTGTACTGGGGCAAAAGAGAGTTTATGGGCATGTTTTAAGTCAGATAGAGATAAGGTATCAAGCAGGAATCTCACTACAAGAAACTGGGTAACAATAAATGAAAAGTCTACCAATGAGTACGCAGACAGAACGGCTCTAGCGTATCTGGTGAACCGCTATTCCAAACCAGAATATTCCCACTTCTTTTCTGATGGTGAGGCTGGGGAAACATTTGACAGAGATGGCTATGCTTTAGCGGAAATGTTGCAGTTGATTTTCCGCACAGCCATCCGCAACGAAAAAGAAATTTGGTTGTATATTCCATCTGAAAGAATGAGAAATTTATTGAAAATGTGGATGGATGGAAAGAAATAAAGTATGGGGAAGAAGATGACAATGTGTGATTGTGATAATATCGAAATAGGGAGTTATGATAACACAATAATATTAGGATATTATCCGTGTATGAGAGAATACAGAGACAGCCGAATGTCAAAAGGATTTCCTCCAAATGGAATAGCTGTTGACAAGTGTATTGCAAATGATGTAATATCTTTATGGCAATTGGGAATAAGAACGTTTGGAAGTTGTTGTGGGCACAATAAAACTCAACCATATATAGATATACATGAAGAAGATTTTGAACAAGCGGTATTCTATGGATGGGAGTCAATAAAAGACGCCAACTTCTCCGTCTACCCAAAATTATATTATGTAAAGAGTATAAATGAATCAGGATGATTACTAAAATTGTTTGGGACAAAGTGGACGAATTCTTTTTAGAAAATTCAAATAAAAAGTTTGAGCTCACCCTGTATTTGGATGGGATGTACTTGGAAATAGACAGAGATAATGAGGAAATATATTTTTCGGCCAAGGAATTCTTGAAGTATTTGGCTAAAGAGTGTAATATAGATATGAGAATAGTATCTCCAAGGACTAAGGAGCTCTACTAATGTTAAAACCATATATAGGATACTCTCGTAGCCTTGGGGCAAGCGATGGCGCAATCCTGATATTTGCAAATAGTGCAAGGGAAGCAAAAAAGATTGGTTTTCCTTATGTGGATAACCTTCTTACGTTTGAGTTTACGGATTTTGCTGTAAATAGGCTTTGGGATAGAGATTTTGTTTTTGTGGACGCAGACCCAAATCTAGTAAAAGGGAATATTCCCCACGTCATTGACAACCCAACCTGTTGCGAGGATTGTGGATATTTTGGGCATGAGAAGATAAATCCAGAAAGTGGGATTTGTATTGCTTGTGAGAATGAGTCGTCTTTACAACTACGCTTATATACGCAATAATATAAGTATAAATGCAAAAAAGGAATAAATAATATGGAATTAGGAAATATGGTATTTGGAAATTCCCGTGGAGAATATCGTATTCCCCGCGCAACAGGATATGAGGAACAATTAGCTCGACTGTTCGACGCATATTCCCCTGATAGGGATAATTCTTGGCGAGAGTATGGCGTGAACTTTGAAAATGGTGTATTCTCGGTCTTTCCCTATTATTGGGGGGATTGTACTTGTGGATATGATGAAGCTGAGTGTGAGTGGGATAAAGATAATGAACATTCATCCACTTGCTATCAAATAGACTATCAGAAAGCAGATAGGTCTTGGGTGGTTGACATGGATACTGACAAGTGGGCGGATGAAGTTCTAAAGCCCATCTATGAGAAACACGGGTTTGATACCACAGAGACTCATTGGTGGCATGGGTGTGCAATCCGATGCACATGTGATTACGAAGATAGCTGGGAAAAATTCTTATCGGAAAATAAGCATCATCAGGACTGCCCAACCATAAAGCCGAATTTCTTGTATAAGCCGACGGGATTTTCTATTAGTTGGTATAAATATCCCTTGCGAGATAGTTATATGAATCACAAGATTTCTGTGGTGGAGTTTTCGGAAATAATTGATAAGTGCATTGATAGTTTGGAGTAAATATGTACCCAGATGAAATACTGCTTAATTGGATGGAGAAAAAACTACGGGATGGGGGAACTACGGTTTCCGTAGTTTATGACTCTTTAGGGTTACAAGTTCTAAAGAGCGATAATAACAATGGTCATCACTCTATTCGGAAAGCCATTGCCGACGCCATTGCCGCAGAAGGTCTTTTGAAGGATGATACCCCTATGAACTCATACATGGTTTTTTATCTTGATAATGGGGAATATGGGAGTAGTTCAATAAAGGCAACGTCAATTGAAAGGGCTGAGGAAATAGCAAAGTCTGTTTTTGACAATGTAACATTAATTAAGCCCATCCCATAGGAGAAAATATATGAAACCAATCAAGAGAAAGCTGGGGAGCTATCAAATACTAAAACTCCCCAGTAGCTACTTGAAAAGGAAAAATTACAAAGTAAGGATAGACGACTTATCTAAAGCCAGACTATCGGGAAAGATAATAAAGTTGGGGGAAAATCAGTTTCTAGAAACATTAAATAAGTTAAAAGGAAAAGAAGTAGACTTCTCTTATACAGATAGTCTAGAATCTGAAAAAAGAAGTCTACTACGGAAGAAGAATAGTTCGGATAATCGTGGGCGAATAAAAGAAATAGACAACGAGTTAGACTTATTGTTATTTGTACCTGAAATTATATCGGTAGAATTTACAGACACAAGACATTATAAAAATATTTTAGACAATGGTTTATATGTAAACGACAGGGAATACGTTCGCTTTCTTTCTGGGAGTGGGAACATACGCAGAAACACCGTTTTCTTTATAGACAAAGAATATAAGTCCCCCATGCAGGAGATTCTTGACAATGGAAGAGACCTATCGGAACCACTAAACCCAGCAAAATATAATGCATATTTTGGATTATGTGGTAGTGCCGGATACAGGGTCTCAACTCCCTTATTCGCAGTTATCCCAGACTATGAATATAAAAGGATGGGGAAATTCGACTTTATCCACGATAGTGGTGATATAGAAGAAATTGAGCGTGAAGTAGAACTCAACGTGTTTGATGGTCAAGGGTTGATTTCTCCAAGATTATCGAAGAGGTGGGGGGACGAACTTGGTCTTGATTATCTACCATCTTCCTTTATTATAAGGGCACCATTTCTAAAAGGGCAGGTAGTAACATTTGATTATGATGAATTGTCGAAAAAGCTAGGTGCTAGTATGGGGACGGATTTATGGGGTAACGAGTTTGTCATCCAAGACATGGATTTGATTATTTCTGAAAGCCAATTCAAGTTGGGTTCATCCTATGGGTCATTGCAAGAATATTTATATCACATGAATAAAAATGAATTATCATTTAGGGTATTAAGATATTCCCCAAAGGAACTTAGAAATGACACATCTAGCAATTATATGTTTTTACAAGTGTTAGATTTAGATGATGACGATATATATAATTTAACGCAGCACACGCTAAAATATTTTGAAGACATCCAATATGCCGATGAAAAAGTATCGGCATTATATCTAAGTGGCGCAAATGCATTTGAACAGAGTTTTACATCAGATGACTTTCATAATCTAGATATAGTATCAAAATCTATTCTTGCATATCCCCCACTTTTACATGAGAGATATATGGGTGGAAGAATACATAATGTGCTTGCTAAAAAGGATAAACAGGCAAAACTTGGCAAGTTATTTTTTCAAGGGAATTATTCCCTGATGGTTTCAGACCCCTATGCACAAGCAGAGTGGCTGTGTGGGCATGTGCCAGAAGGATTGTTGAAAGAAGACCAATTTTATAGTTCATATTGGAATAGACATGGGGTGAAAGAAGTTCCCATAGCTCGCCCCCCTCTGACTCATAATTCTGAGATGAGAAGCGCAAGGTTGGTTGATGGGTGGGAACATTCCGATTGGTATCAATATCTTGATGCCTGTTTTGTTTTTAATATATGGGGATTAGATGTGTTCTATTTGGCTGACGCAGATTTTGATGGTGACATCCTGCACTCCAACAATCGGCCAGAATTTATAAACAAGGCGGTTCGCGGTAATCCAATAGATTATAACCATGGTGCAGCAGAAAAATCCAAATTGTCTGAAGAGTTTCTCATAAAGGGCGACATAGATGGTATGGGAAGTTCCATAGGTTTTATTACTAACAGCTCAAGCGCATTGCATTGTATGAAATATAATTACGAAGTGGGCTCCCCAGAACATAATGAAATAGAGCGTCGTCTAAAGATATTTCGCCAATTGCAAGGTTCCGAAATAGACAAAGCAAAGACGGGAGAGTCACAAAGAAAAATTCCAGACTCTTGGTCTAGATGGTCTAAAGATATATCGGAGTTAGACAAGAAACTTGTCGCAGATAAGCGACCATACTTTACTCGATATTTATATGATAGTTACAACAAGAAATATCGAGAACATGTGGAAGCATATAATAAGTACGCATGGTCTCACTTCAACCGAGGGATAGAAGAAATTCTTGGTGATGAAAATAGAAATAAAAAAGAACAGGAATTTGTAAACAGATACTATAAATATTCATTCTTCTTGTTCTCAGAATCTCCCATGAATAAAGTATGTTGGCATATAGAAAAGAAGCTGGATGAAATCCATCAAAGGGTAGAATCAAAGAAAGCGAATTTCGATTATAATAATCTATATTCTAATCCATCTTTTATTCCAGACCCCGAAAAATTGAAAAAGTTAAAATTTCTATTGTCTAAATATATTTCTGCAAAAAGAGCTTTTAGAAAAACATATAACCGAATTCTAAAAAGGGACATAGGCTTTATTATCTCTGAAATCGGTAAGGAAGCTTTAGAGATAGCTGAACCGAAAGAGCTTGCGGATATGGGCGTTTATATGATTTCCCAATCCCAACGGGCAGATAGTTTTGTGTGGAACGTTCTTGGGGGCTATATTATAGAGAATATTCTAGATAGGTATGGAAGACAAGTAGAAATACCAATGCGGGACAATTATGGGGAGATAGAATTTATGTTTAATCGTTTTTCATCGAAAAAAATATTTGTTGATAGTGAGTATCCATGCCAATAAAAAAGGTTTACGATGAAGAAATATTATTGTCAAGCGTACTAAATGATGGGTTTATCGGAAATTATCCAGCATTTCAAGAATTGCTTGTTTTAGCAAAATATTATAGAAATGAATATGGATATGGACAAAGAAGAATTTACAAAAGTGTAATGGAGTTTTGTAAGGAAAAGTATGGGGAAGATTTTTTTGAAGAAGGATTCCATTATTCTGTAAATAGAGCGTCTAAATCCGCGATAAAGGATTCCGAGTTTAGAAAACCAAAATATCCAATAATAATAACCCAAAATGAGCTAGATGTCATAAACCAGATAAAAGACTTCAAGTTACAAAAACTTCTGGTTGCTTGTGTTGCCTTTGCCAAGATGTCGGGCTCAAAAGGAACATTCTCTTCAACGAAGAAAGATATAGCTTTTATAATTAGAATAAGTGGAGAACGATATAATTATAAGAGATTTATTGAAGAACTTTCTCCCCTTGCAAGGAAATATGGGGTCTTTGAGCATCGGATAGTCCGTGGTGGAGATTTCTATCAGTTGATGGTAAAACCAGAAGGGGATGGCATTATTGTGTCTAAGAATATTATGACCGTCATAGACACATACCAGACTATGCGAGGAGGATTTATTATTTGGTGCAGAGAATGCGGGAAAGAGTTGGTTAGGGAAGCAAACAAACAATTACTATGCAACTCCTGTTCTTCTATTTTGTCTAAAGAACGAGCGAAGATTGGTATGAGAAACATTAGAAGCGAAAAGCAGTTATAATATATTAATGTTAATAAATAGAACATTATATCTTATAATGGGATATAGGAGCATTACAAATGCCTGATATTACAACAAAAAAACAACTAATCCGATTTTTATCGGATAATTATTTTAATCAAGAAACAGTTCCCCTCAATTATGGAGAAACAAGAATTGTTATAGAACAGATGTTGCAATTTCTAGAAGATGTTGCTTATAACGATTGGGAGCTCGCAGTAAAAGACGTGTTTATGATTAAGCGAACAAATCACGAAGGAAAGATGAAGCCAATTCCTACTAGGGGAAAAGTTGGGGAAACCAAGGATGTATATGTTGAACCATATGCATCAATGAGATACACGTTTCCCGCCCCTATTGGAAGGGCGGCAACCCAGGGACTTCGTGATAGGGAAAAAGAAAAACAAAATAATTAGATATAGACGAAAAGGAGCCTAACCAGCTCCTTTTTTCATTTAAGGAGGTGCCATATGACTGTTAGCAATTTAGGTGGTTGGTACATGGCACTATCTAGTGATGAAATAGATGGGAAAGTTCCTGGCGCGTCTAGGATAGGGGCTCCGATATATTTTGTCGATACATTTGAGTGGAAGCAGGTCGGGGATGACGAGGTTGTTCACGATTTCTATGGTTTCCCCGCTCAAATAGTTTATCCTATAGAATCTAACGGTGGAATTCCAGTTTCCGTACAAGACCAATATTCATCAACTGTTGATTTGTATCTAATGGATGAAGATTATGTTACACCGTCAATTACATCCCCCATAGAGTTGGGGGATACAACAATAGCCATAGATGATAACACAGGAGTTGTGGGTGGAGACGCGGTATATGTTCACGATGACGAGAGATTTTTTCAAAGTATTGTCTCATCATCGACGGAAAATGAAATTGTTTTGGCGTCTTCTTCTGATGCCCCTTTTGGTATTTCCGCTTCACTTGAGGTTGGGGCATGGAATATGGCGGTGGATGGGTCTGTTGCCGAGAAAACTTTTTCCATTCACCCTCCCTTAAATTCAGACTTTGATATTTATGCAATAACATTATCTGGGCTTGATGATTTATCTATGGATAGTACAACGTTTATTGGAATTGTGGATGGAATTTCGACGCCTCTTGTTATCCGACACATAGATGGAGGGATAAAAAACATAGGTATGTTTACAACAAACTTGGGTTTTGAAGAACAGGGCTATGTTGTGGAGTATCAAGCCGCCAATAAACATTCGGAATATGGGATAAGGGCTAGAAAAAATTTTCGAACGACCAATGGTGTTTCTGTCCGGTTAGTTGGTTCTACGGAAGATAAAATCCAAGCTGTTATTGGAGCTGATTTAAGCAGCCAAAGCCAACTCGCGATTATAATACATGGTCACGTAGTTACGAATTGATAGTTAGGAGGTCGGATGGCATTGACAAATGTGGGGTTGATTGGAAATGTTAGTTATATTGCAGAAAGCACGGATATTGTAGATAATAAAATATCGGGGGCATCGTCTCCGGGAAAGATAGTGTATATTCTGGACACGGGGAAAAAATATATAATTGAGCCTGACCAGACTCTTACGGAGATGTCTGAAGGTATGGTAGTTATCTCTCCCGAAACAAAGTTTATTCTTGGGAAGAACGATTTGGGAAACGATGCGTGGGGTCGCCAAAAAGTAGTATTTGATTATAGTCTATTCCATGGAATTTGGACTTATGATGTCCCAAATAGAATTTGGAAACAAAAGAACAAAACAGGCGCAACTTGGGTGGAACAAGCCAGTGTTGACAATAGCTTAGTAAAATCATCTCAGGGAATGTTACACGTTACTGGCACGGACGGAACGGATGTCCTACTCGAATCTAAAAGAAACCCTCGCTATCAGCCAAATAGAGGGCACTTATATTCGACAGCCATGTCTTTTCCCAACCCTGAAATTACTGGCACACGGTCTTTTGGAATTGGAACGGTAGAAAATAGAGTTTTTCTAAGTGTCGAAGGTGATGGAGAATCGCCATCCTTTTACTTCACCTATAGAAGTACTATAGGAGGAGAAACAGCAGATTATCCGGTTGATATAACATCAAACCTTCCCGATGGGTTTGACTTCTCCAAGGGGCATGTTTATGATATTCAAATGGAGTGGCGCGGTGTAGGAAATATGTATGTATATGTTGACCTAGATTTAGTATATACATATCAAATATTAGGAACACTGTCTGGAGTTAGTGTTGCAAATCCGGCTCTTCCTGTATTTTTTGAATCTTCTGGCGCAACGGCTGACGGAGATGTTGTCATCCGTGTGGGATGCGTTGATGTTACAAGTGAGGGTGGAACTGGAGAAAGTCTTCTCCCAATAACGGCATCTACGGGCTCATCTCTTCTTTCGACATCTGGGGGAGATATTGTAGCGCTTCTTGCTGTTCGTTCCCCCACCACAATTACATACGAAGGGGAGACAGTTATATATACTCGTGATGCCATAATAGATGCGATTACAAGTTTTTGTAAGGATGAAGCATTTAGAATTTATCACCATGGTAGAGCTGTGTCTGCTGTAACAGTTAACGCTCTTTCGGGATGGCAGCAAGCAAATGACAGCTTTCTAGAATATCGAACAGACGCAGACACATTATTAGACCCCGCATTTCAGACAGATTTGGCGGCAGGCAAGTTTGTAGAGTTATACGATAATCGGGGAGAAGTGGACTTATCTATTAGAGAAGACATATCTGTTCGTGAAAGGTCGAAATACTATGTTACTCCGGGCGATATATACATATTCTCTATAAAAAGCGATACAAATTCTAGCGCGGGACTAACTGTTGAACTATCAGAGGAAATATAAATGAAAAAACTTATTGTTTTAAATCAAGTTCCAATGCGCTCATCTCCAGGATATGGAAATAAGATTTTAGACGTTCCCGCAAATGTAATCGTTGAATATCTTGATGCACACAGAGGTATCCCCTATGGCGGGGTGGAAAGCGATTGGTTTCAAATTAAATATCGAGATAAGATAGGTTGGTCTTATGCTGGATACTTTGATGAGTATGGGAATGTATTGAGAGTGGACGTTGTAGATTTGAGTGGGCTTCAAACTCCAGATGAATATGATGCAAAACAATACATCATATTGGATGGAAGAAAAAAGGTAAACCAGTGCGGCGAGATTTCTTGTTCTTATATTATGAAAAAACCCCTGAAAGAGGTCTTGGACGGGTGGGAGAGAAAAGAGCCCAGTGTTGTGGCGAGAATATTTAAAGGTGGTTCGGATAGGGGAACTTCTTCCCAAACTTTGATAGGGTTACTGTCTTCCTTTGATTATTCATCTGTTTCCATGTCGGAGTATTTTAAAGATGAATTATTAGGGAGACCCATAATCACTCCGAAGAGAATTTGGGATGCGTTGAAATCCAACAAAATTATCATGGGTGTGAAGATTGGTCGTGATGGAATTATAGGTCATAGTGGCAATATAAACCATTGGGTTGTATTGGATGCAATTGATGTTTATGGTTCTCAGGCTATTGTAGATGTTTATAATCCCTACAATAATAAATTTGAAATCTATTCTTGGGATGAAATCATATCTAACACAGCAGGAATCGACGGGGTTGTTGTTCCTGTTGATTTAGATTCTTTTGATGGTTTAGATGATGGTTTTGAAAATGATATTGTAGAAGAAGATGTGACAGAAGAAGCGGTTGTCAAAGCTGAAGAACCAAAAGAAGTATTATCACTTAGTAAGAAGCTAAATATTTTATGGGAAGATTATCAGTCTAGAATGTAATTTTATCTGGGAAAGATATTTATTATTATATTAGGGGGAAATAACATCTTCCCAATTAGCCCTTGTAGCTCAATTAAGCAGAGCGTCGCTCTTGTAAAGCGAAGGTTATGGATGCAATTTCCATCGAGGGTTCTTTGGAGGGGATAGTCCGACGGGACGAAGGCTGTATCCTAAACAGTTTCCCCTCCTTTTATTAAGTTAGGAATAGTTTATAGGATGCTATTATGCCAAGAAAGAAGACTTACGAAGAAGTAAAGAGAGCCTTTAAAGATGAAGGTTATAGATTGTTAAGTAAAGAATATAAAAACAATAAGGAAATTTTGATTATCCTGTGTCCTAATGGTCACGAGCACGAACTTACATTCCACGGATTTCAACACGGAAGAAGATGTTCTATATGCAACACGAAAAGAAATAATAAAAGCAGAAAAAAGAAATATAGAGACGTAAAAAAGGAATATGAAGATGCTGGATACACCCTTTTGAGTAAGGAATATGTATCTTCCAGTGAAAAGTTGGACATTATGTGTCCAAATGGTCACAGAATCAAACAAACATGGTCTCATTTTTATTTAGGACATAGGTGTAAGACTTGTTATGATGAAAGTAAAAATCCAAAGCCAACACTCAATGAAATAAAAGATTTTCTCTCAAAAGACGGAGTTTCTTTGCTTGGTGGAGAATATAAAAACGCAAAGACAAAATTCAGACTACAATGTAAGAATGGTCACAAGTATTCTAGAACATGGTATAGTATTCAAAAAAATTCCCCCTGCCCGAAGTGTACTAGAAAAAAACTTGGAGAAAGTTACAAGAAAGATTTTTCCGAAGTGTTAGATTATATTGAAGGCAAGGGGTATGAGTATGTATCTGGTGAATACATAAACGGTGAGTCTAAGTTGGACATAAAATGCCCAAATGGTCACATATTTCCTATTTCTTGGATACGTTTTAAAAGTGGTAACAGATGCTCCCTCTGCAACGAATCAAAAGGAGAGGTTGCGGTTAGAATTTTTCTAAATAAAAACAAGATTAAATTCAAAGCACAAAAAAAGTTTTCAAAATGTGTTGACAAAAAAGAACTTCCTTTTGATTTTTATTTGCCTAATTATAACACATTAATTGAATATAATGGCAGGCAGCACTATGAAAAAATAGATTTTTTCGGTGGTCAAAAAGCATTCAAAGATAGAAAGAAAAAAGACAGAATAAAAAGAAAGTTTTGTAGAGATAACAACATCAAACTTATCGAGATAAAGTACACCCAGTTTGATAATATTGAAAAAATATTGAAGAAAGAACTCGGAATCTAGAAAGGTGGTTACATAGATGGCGAAAGGAAGTCGTACCCGTGGAGCTACCAAAGAATATACAACTAGCAATGGTACTAAAATAATTGGAGATGTTTATTGCAGGAAGTGCATGGAACACAAGCATCCGAAAGAATTCTATGCTGCCGTGGATAGCATCTTAGACTTAAACGGTTTGATGAGTGTGTGTAAATCTTGCTCTAACGAAATATATGACAAAGAATACGTGAGATTGAGGACTTTTAAGAAGGCCATTTTATCAACATGTAGGATACTAAATATGGCATATGACAAGTCCGCTGTTGACGCTACATACAAAACAGTTGTATCCCTTGAAGAGAAGGGGAGAGATGTTAAAAGTATCGTCGGGATTTACCGAGGTCGTCTTGCGTCCATGAATGCTCGTGGAAGTGAGACTATAGAGTCTTCCTTCTATAATGACTTGACGTTTGTTGAGCCAACAAGAAGTATTTCTTATCAAGAAGGCGATGAAGATATTTATGCTGACGAAGAGAGACTTCAACAGGATGAGTTCTGGGGGGATAGTTTTTCAACAGAACAGTTGGACTTTCTGGAAAGAGAATATAATAGCTTTACTAGGACACATCTCATAGAAACTCACGCCGACATTGTTTTGTTGAAGGAAGTGTGCTATCTTCTCTTGGAAATACATGAGAATAGGATGGCTGGTAATTCTACCATAAGTGATGTCAAGGAATTGCAGAGGCTTTTGAAGACTTTGGCCGTAAGCCCAGACATGCAAAATGCTGCAAATTCTGGAGACAATCTTGAATTATATTCATCTAAGATTAAATATATAGAAGAACATGAACCTAGCGAGCTTCTGGATGAACTTACAAAGAGGGAATTCAGGGATGTGGATAGCTATGAATTATATTATGAGAATATGGTTCGTCGCCCAACAATAAATTATAATGCAGACCTAGCGGATTATACAATAAAAGACGAACTTGGGAATGTAGAGGACTGGGAGATAAAGGACTAAAAATGTCACACAAAAACTACCAGTCGAATAAGAGAAAAAGAAACTCTCGTTCTAATAGCCAGTTTTCAAAGGGGCGCGATATGCGCCGTTCTTCTAATATGTCTGAAGATGAGAAGGAAAGACTTATTAGATGGAATACTTTTTTCAGAGAAAACCCACAATATTTTGTTGAGTGGTTCTTGGGAATAACGCTATTTGAATATCAGAGATTTTGGTTGTATGTTATGCAACATTCGACAAGGTTTCTGGCACTCGCTGGTCGTGGTACGGCTAAAAGTTTTATTGTGGCTATTTTCGCTTTGATGAGAGCAATATTATATCCGGGAACAACAATTGTTCTAGCCAGCAAGACAAAGAAGCAGGCAGGTCTGATTGTAACAGAGAAAATAGCCTTACTGAGGGAAGAACATCCAAATGTGGCTAGAGAAATAAAGAAGATAATTACAAATGCAAATGATTATCAGGTGGATTTTCATAATGGTTCAAGAATATTCTCTGTTGTTTCTAGTGCAAACTCTCGCGGATATAGAGCCCATGTTCTAGTTGTTGATGAGTCAAGACAAGTACCAACAGAAATTCTTGACACGGTTTTAAAAAATTTTCTGGTTCTTAGGAAACCCAAGTTCTCCCTTCAGAATAAAGAGTATTCGGACTATGTGGAACAACCTGTTTACATTCAAATCACGAGTGTCGGATATAAGGGGGAGGAATGGCATCAACGCGCGAATCAAATGCTGCTATCCATAGCAAAAGGTTCGCAGACCGTAAAGGTTCTATTCTTTGATTATCTCGTAACATTGAAGCACCATATTAGAAGTAGAGAACAAATAGTAGAAGACAAGGAAGACATGGATGACATATTCTTCCAAATGGAGCTGGGGAATAGGCCATTTGGTGGAAGCAGAGATAGTTATTATCAATATCAAATGTTTAAGCGCAATCTAACCAGGCCATGGATTCCTATAAAGTTTGACCCCGGCATCCCAAAGCAAAAAAACAAATACGATATACCAAGAGCGGTTGGGGAAAAAAGACTTGTGAGCGTTGACATAGCGCTGGCCGCCGGTGAGGAAAACGATTTAAGTTCAATCTCTTGTTATAGGATGCTACCTTCTCGTAAAGGATACAAAAGTCCCTTGGTTTATATGGAAACAATTTCTGGAGGGAATATTGAAGAGATAACACTTAGAATAAAACAGATATATTCTGAGTTTACTGGATTTTCTGATGGGGATATGTTGGTGTTGGATATTCAAAATGCGGGTAGAGGTGTTTATGACCTTTTAACGAGTGTTACGACTGACGATGAGAGAGGGATTGACTACCCCCCCATGTCTGTTATGATGCACCCATCAATAAAAGATGAACAATATCAAAAACTCCTTAAAAGAAAGAGATATGCGGGAGATGCGCACGAGTGTATTTACCCTATTGCGGCATCGGCACAATTGAACTCTGATATAGCAACGGTTTTTAGAATAAGATTGAAAAACGGTCTCTTACAATTCCTTGTGGACGCCAATGAGCAGGAAGAAATTTATATTCGTAAAAAAAATAAAGACATTATATCTCCAGAAGACCCATCTTTCAAGTCCTACGTGTTGTCTCCGAACGTCCAAACGAGCCTTATGATAAATGAAGCAATTTCTTTAGATTTGGCTCTTTTTGATGGGGGCAAGATACGGTTGAAGGAAAAAAGTGGCAGAAGAAAAGATAGATATACTTCCTCCAGCTATGGGAATTATGTTATAAGTATTTTTGATAGTGATATTTTGCAGGACGATGGTGACGCAGATGAGCTAGAGGTCTGGCTTGGTGCATTAGCGGTCGTCTAGGAAAGGAGGTATATATTGAAAACAGAAAGTAATACAACGGAAGAGCCGCTGTTAACCGAAGACCAAGTATTCAAGACATTTGAATTCTATGATTTTGCAAGAAGCCTGTCTGGAACGGCTGGCCTTCCGATGACTGTGGATTTGTTAAACCAGAAAATGAAAGAGATAAGCCTTCTTTCCACAGGTGAAGTTACTGAATCGAATGTAACCGACGCTCTGTCTAACCCCAGAGATAATGAACTGGAATTACAGCGTCAATCCCAAGCATTTGAGATTACATCGCAAATATATAAGAGATTATTAAACTATTATGGAAATATTCCAGCGTTTGATTTTACATATACTTGTGTCAACGCAACAGAAGAAGACTACAAGAAGCAGGGGCGAACAAAGAGTTACGATTATTCTCTAAATATTATGAGAGAATTCTTTGATAGCTTTGACCATCGCTCAGAATTCAATAAGATTTCGAGAGAAATGCTAAGAAACGAGTCTTACTTTTCGGTATTCCGAGACGAGGGAAAGAAATTTGTTTTTCAAGAGCTTCCTTCTGACAAGGTAAAAATAACGGGTAGATGGGACTTCGGACTCCTGTTTAGTTTTGACTACTACTACTTTTTGCAAGGTGGGGTGGATATAAATATGTATCCAACTGTCTTCAAAAAGAATTTGGCAAAGCTGATGAACGATGGTTTCGGGAAGGGTGGATACCACCCATCATCGTCTATCAATCTTCGTGGAAATCGGGGGTTTGCACAGTATCTTGATTGTTCCCCGATTGATGGATTCTGGGCATTTAAACTTGCGCCAGAAATAACAACAAGAATACCATTTTTTGTTGGAATGTTTCCAGACCTTGTAAAAGAAAATGTTATAAGGGAACTGCAAAATAATAGCTATCTTGCATCTGCCACAAAAGTCATCATGGGTCAAGTTCCATTCCTTGACGCGAAGACGAAGGTTAGAGATGCGATTTCAATTTCTCCAGACCTGCTCGGAAAATTCTTGTCCTTAGTACAATCGGCAATAAATTCTACGGCGGTCAAAGTTGCGGCGTCGCCATTGGAGAATGTAAAAGGTTTCGATTTCAAGTCTGACCCAGATATTCGCGACAGTTATCTCAGAACAACGTTAAATACATCTGGAGCAAGTACAAACCTCTTGTTCAGTGGGACACAAAAGCCCAACACAGTTGAGAGTATGCTTAGCCTTGCTGTTGATGAGATTTTTATGGAATCAATCTATCCGCAGTTTGAAGATTTCCTCACTTACCAAGTGAATAAGAGAATCAAAGATGCTGGTGGAACATTCCGATTTAAGATACATTTGGAAGGCTCTAAGTTTTATACTGACAGAAAAGAACGCCTAGACCGCCAAACAACCTTGATGGATAGGGGAATTGTTCTGCCTCAAAAGATTGCTGCTGCCGTTGGTATGAATCCATTTGATATGGAAAGACAAATGGAAGAAGCTAGAGCTATGGGTTGGGTTGATAAACTGACCCCAGTAAAACAGGCGTCGCAAATGTCTAACAAAGATGGGGGAAGACCAAAATTGGATGATGGCGAGCTTAGTGAAAGCGGGAGTCAAACCCGCGAAGATGGCGGCAACAATGAGATTAAGTAACTGATACTTAAAAGGTTCATTTTATGAACAGCACTATTGGGAAATAACGGATATAGAAGGTTTATTGATTAAAAAATTAGAAAAATTTTAGGAGGATTTATTATGGCTTTGACCACTGCACAAAAAGTTGCACTATTGAACAAAATGAATGAGGCTGGACAACAGTCTGGTCTTGGAACAATCCTAGAGGATTTGTTGGATGGAAGCTATGATGTTAGCGATTTGTCCGACGCCTTGGACGTTGTAGAGGCGCTTGTTCCATCTGCCGCAGGGACGGCTGAAGCATCCAAGCTTGCTCTTTTGGGAGCAAATAAAAACCTTGACGTGTTAGCCGTAGCTGATGGCGGGCTATCCTTGGGCTCTGGGGCTGGAACTGCAATAACTTCCACCGCAGCAGAACTAAATCTTCTCGATGGGGTAACTTCAGATGCGGCATCTTTGTCTGCTCTCCAGAAGTTTAGTGAGACTGTGGCTTATGGCGACTTCACCGATGGTGGTGCGGCTGTGGGAACATACGACATTACTGCTGGAACTATCCCTGTTGGGGCGACATTCCTTTTCGCTGCTATTACGGCTGTTACTGGTTTCGCAGGAGACGTTTCTGCTGCATTAACTTTGGGTGATGGGAGTGATGTTGACAGGTATAATGCAACTACCATTGATGTTTTTAGTGATGCCGCAAATGGTATCGCTGCGGGTTCTCCGTCCGGTGTCTTATATCATGACACCGAAGCAACCATAACTCTCACGATTACTACTAATGCTGACTGGACTTCTGTTTCTGCTGGTTCTGTTACCGTAGAATTTTATTATCTTACTTAATAGGAAAGGTGGTATAAAATGATACCACTAATTAGTGATGTCTTGAGAGACGCCCTAGTAGAACAAATATCTCAGGAGCTATATAATTCCCATTTTTATCTTCGCTTGGCTGTTTTTCTAGAAAATAAGGGAATGCCGAACCACGGAAAACTATATAGAAGCGCCTATCAAGAAGAACGTGGACATGCCATTCACATTGTAAACTTGCTTTCAGATATGAATATTATATTTGATTTTCCCTATATTGATGGGTGTGCTCACCCGTTTGAAAGTTTTTTGGATGTGGCTGAGGCGGGATATGAGAGGGAAGATGAAACAACAAAATCTCTAATCGCAATAAAGAATCTTGCAATAGAAGAAGACAACGGGATAGTGGAAGAAAGCATCCGAAAGCTTATTTCTGACCAACAAAAGGAAATGGCTGAAGCATCTGAAATCTTAGATAAGGCGAGAGTTATTGGTTCCGATTGGAAATCCGCTGTTTTGCTTGATGCGTCTTTTGAAATGGAAGACTGATTATGTTAGTTAGAAATGCAGATGGCGTTAGTGTTAAAAAGTTTTATTGTTCAAAGTGGTTTGGCAACATTCTGATTAAAGAATATGGCATCCCACTATTTGGTTTCAGCGGTGACAGATATATTTTTGCAATAACAGAAAAGTTCAAAAATATATACGAATCAATCCCTAGATGCAAGAAGGCGATTGAAGGTTTGTTATGAAAGGAGGGTAAATGAGTAGAATAAATTTTGAAGTGGCTAACGCTGAAATAGTTGAGAGCTCTGACCCTCAATTTTCTATTGCAAAAATTCATGCTTTTTCTTCGGGAGACAACCTCCACGACATGTGGTGTGATGTTGACACGTTGAAAAAGACTTCTTCGACGATGGATGAGAAGCCGATTGTTTTTGACATAGATGAACGATGGGATGATTTCGGTGGTCATAATGATAAAAACGAACCCCGAATTGCTGGATTTGCAGAAAAAGACAGTGCCGAGTTCTATGAATTAGATGATGGTAGAACAGCTTTTTCTGTTCGCGTAAAGATTTGGAAGTATTATGCTAAAGACTTTATGCGAATATTTGAGAGAGATGATGGCAAGAAAAAGGTTTCTGTAGAGATGGATTTGAAAGAGGTCGGAGAGGAAGATTCTCGTGGCTTCCGCCAAATGTTAGACTGGGCTTACAGCGCAATATGTGTGCTTGGTGACCTACTGCAAGAAGCCAGCCCAAAAGCTCATATGCAGATACTATCATTCTCTGAACACCCAGATAAAGAAAAATATTTTGACAAGTTCGCAAAATATGACCACATAGATTTCAAGATACCATCTTCGGTAAAAAAGAACGCTGAAAGAGGGCTTGAGCTTCGAAAGAAATATGGCCGAGGTGGAACTTCTGTCGGAATGGCAACGGCACGTTATTTGGTAAAAAATACGGTCGCATCTCCGCAAAAAGTTCGACACATTGCAAAATATTTTCCGCGCCATGCGGGAGACAATTTGGACGATAAAACCTCGGCGGGATGGATTGCTTGGCTTCTTTGGGGGAGCAATGCAGGACGAAGGTGGTCAGAAAAAATAGTAAAACAAATGAACTCCGCTGATGATAAGATGATGGCGTATTTTGAGGAGAATGTCTTGAAAGAAGAGTCTACTACCGTAGAGATGGCGACTTCTGATGAGGTCGATACTCAAGAAGAAAATTTATTGGCAGAAGATTTCGCCAGTGGGAAGGAGGAAAACATGAAGGAAAAAGATGAAAAAGCCGTGGAAACTGAGGCAGAAGTCGAAGATGAAAATGTCATGATGGAAGAAAAAGAATCTGAAGAAGAAGCGCCTCCCGAAGAAGAATCTGGCGATGGTGAATATTTTGAAAAAGAGTCTGATGACGAAGAAGAAGCCGAAGCCGAAGAAGAACAAGAGGAAGAAATGTCTATGAATAGTTATCAAAGAATGGAAGAAATGCTCGCGATGCTTGAAAGCGAAGAAGCTGATTTTTCGTTTGATGAAAAATCGTATCCCGTTCTTGATAGTATTTTAGATAAGTTTTCGGCGCTGAAAGAAGAGCGAGATTCCCTTTTTGAATACAAGAAAAACCAAGAAGAAGCTCAAAAAGCTTTTGAAGTGGACAAAACCATTGCGGGAATTAAGCAGTACGTTCCAGAAGATAAGATAGCCGAATTGAAAGAAGATGCGGCAAACTTTTCCATTGAAAATATTGATGGGTGGAAAAACAAAGCAAATGCCATTGCTTTTGAATATTCAAAAGACGCGGTTGAGGAAGACGAAGAAGATGGTTTTGTTAAATGGCAATTCCCAATTAAATCCGAAACCCCTTCCGGCACGGGCGGGCTTTGGGATGAAATTGGTTAATATTATAAATAGAAAGAATATTTAGGAGGAAAATTATGGCATACGGTATTTGTTTGCCCGATAAAGTTATGGCGAAGGATGTCGATTCTTTGAATCGTTCAGCCGTTTCCGCCGCTGCATACGAGAACGGTTTCGTTGGAAATCTTCTCACCAAGTCTACTACGTCTGGGGAAGAAGAAGTTTGGGTTATGACAGCTCCTGTAACGGGTGCGCTCTCAAACTTGTGGATGGTATATGATGAAGATGTTGTTACCACGAGTGAGGCTTATCGTGGCATTGATATAGATATTAGAAATCGAATCAATGCAATTGGCGACATCTTTTCGGTCTTCCAACCAAAAGTTGGTGATTTGATTACATTGGACGCTAACGCCCTTGCTGGAACCAAGAGCACCAATGACTATGTTGTTGCTACTAATACGGCTCAAGCATTGACTTGGGCAGCCGCTGCGGTTTCTGGGTTGACCTTGAAACTTGTGAAAGACCCGAACCCTATTGCTTTGGCTAGTGGCGCGATTGGTTCGCAGCGTATTGCTACCGCGTATCAATTCGAAGTCGTAGCAGTAGCGTAAGGAGGATATTATGGCTATTAGATTAGTAGACACTGTTAAAGCGTTCTCTCAGGGGAACCAAAAATTCTATGAGGCATTCATAGATTATTTCAATCATTACCGAGCTGACGGCGGAACAAAGGGTCTTACCTATGATTCCTCAGTTAGTTTTTCGGAAAAAGAAGCAAAGATTGATGTTGCTTTCAGAAAAGAAATTGCTCGTATTTCCAACGTGCCCAACGCACAGGAATTTAATACGCAGCTTTTTGCAACTCACCCGAACGTAAAATGGGCAACTTTTGCGATTGTGTCGCAGCTGGTTGATGCAGTTCTTCCAGATGCAATTACAGACAGCATTGGTCTTTACACCGATGTTCGTAGCATTGGCTTTGGTGATAGCGCAAGCTTCGACATTGAGCCCCGCGACTTATTTGTTGTTTCTAAAGCGGGTCGTGGGATGCGTAGTGGTGAG
>Ga0196905_1000250_pt1 | contig 21577 bp, 7 predicted proteins | sample CB_VirMetaG_3_FD_169098 | JGI IMG/M metagenome (GOLD analysis project Ga0196905, IMG submission 169098) | Freshwater to marine saline gradient viral communities from Chesapeake Bay - CB_1508_1S Viral MetaG (v3) (version 3) | ecosystem: Environmental > Aquatic > Marine > Coastal | place: USA... | reverse complement strand
GTATGTGGATGCAGGCTGATTCGTTATCAGCTGATAATGGTAGAGATCAAACATTATTCATGATGGATGGCCCTACAGGTGATAGTGATGATCAGTTCCAATTAGCTGTTGATTCATTATCAGGTACATTAGTAGCTTATAATGATAGCGCTTACACATCTGATGAATATTATAGTAACGTTTTATTATTAGCTCATATGAACGGAGCTAATGGTTCTTCTACATTTTACGATAGTAGTAGTGCACATCATTTATTAAGCGCTGTTAATCATAATAACAAGTCATTAAGTGGTACACCAGTAATAACAACTTATAATTCTAAGTTTGGTGAAAGTGGTGGTCATTTCGATGGATCCGGTCGTGTTAGTTCTTTAAGTAGTACTGATTTCACGTTTGGTACCGACGACTTTACCATGGAAGCTTGGGTTAACATGAACGATGATGAAACAATGCCTGCTTCAAGAGTATTTGGTAATTATTTTAGCGGGTTTTCAAGTGGAGGTGGTAATTGGGGATTATTTACAAATCATGGAAGTTATAGTAGAAAACTTACTTTTTGGGGTGATAACTTTTATGGTAGTGTATTAGAATCTACCACTCAATTTGGTGAAAATACATGGTATCATGTTGCAGTTACAAGAAGTGGTAATACGTTAAGAATTTTTATTAACGGTACATTAGAAGATTCACTTACTACATCAGCTGCTATAGATAACGGTACCACTAATATTTTACATATAGGTGGTAATGGTGCTGATCATAACTTTAGAGGCTTCATTGATGAAGTTAGAATTACTAAAGGGGTTGCTAGATATACCAGTAACTTCACTCCACAAACTAGAGAGTTTTATCCGGGTGATTATGTTATTTCTGGTAACACTAATATAGCTGACGGTGATTGGCATCAAATCTATACTACATATGAACCTATTTCAACATACGATAGTGATTTCGAAAATGTTGGATTACTATTACCGTTCACCGGGGAAGACGGGTCAACATCATTTATTGATTATAGTACAAGACAAAAGACCCCTGGAGTTATAGCTGGTAATATTGAAATAAGTACTGATAAATCCAAATTTGGTAATGGTAGTTTTTATTCTCCAGATTGTAGTTATTCTGCAAGTAACAGTTCTTATTTACGATACCCAATAAATCCTGATTATTCTTTATCTGGTGATTTTACTTTAGAGTTTTGGGTCAATACTGACTGCGCTAACTTAACAAATAGTATAGTTGTTAGAACAGGTGATTATTCGAGTAATTGCCCTGCCTTCGTGTTAACAGGTAGACCTAGAATTTGTGTTAATGGTATAAATGCAGCTGCTGGTAATATTATAACAGGTTGCGCTGATCAATGGGTACATGTTGCCTATGTACGTAATAGTGGAGTTATAAAAATTTATACTGATGGTTGTGGTCAATTAGATTATAATTATAGTTGTACGTTTTATAACATTTATTTTGAAATTGGTCGTACGTTTTGTGGTTACTTAAATGACTTACGATTTACTAAAGGAGTTGCAAGATACACAGCTGACTTCACACCTCCAACAGCACCATTCCCTACAGGTAATTGTTCAACAACTAAACTATATGTTGATGGTTATTATGAAGGTTCATTTACCAATACAAATAGTAATTATCCTTGTTGCTTAAACAGCAGTAATCCTAGACCAAGAATTGCTGGTTATAACATGGGTGAAGGTAGATTAGATGGTAAATATGCTTTAGTTAAAGTTTATGACAGAGCAATGTCTAATGGTGATATTCAGCAGAATTACAACGCTACATATCGTAGATTTAGATTGCCTGCATTAACATCAACACCAACACAAACAAGAACACAAACAAGAACAAATACTCAGACATCAACGCAGACAAGAACAAATACACAAACAAGAACACCAACCTATACTAAGACAAGAACACAGACACCAACCCAAACACCATCATCTACAGTAACTAGAACAGCATCTCAAACACCCACAGTTACTAGAACAGCTACACAGACAAGAACAACCACACAAACAGCAACACGTACACAAACACCAACACAGACAAGAACAGCAACACAGACTAAGACACGTACACAAACACCAACACAAACAGCAACACAAACATCTACAAGATCAAGTACGCAGACAAGAACAAGAACACAGACAAGAACATCTACACAAACTGCTACTAATACAAGAACAAGAACGAAATCAATCACACAAACACCTACTAATACAAGAACACCTACCCAGACACCAACAAACACATCAACAAGAACAGCTACTAGTACAGCAACAAACACTAGAACAGCTACACAAACAGCAACACCTACTAGAACAAGAACAAGAACAGAAACACCTACACAGACAAGAACAGCTACTAGAACAGACACCCCAGGTAGTACTAGAACAAGAACACCAACCCAAACTAGAACAGCTACTAATACAGCTACTAGAACGAGAACACCAACCCAAACTCACACTAGAACAAGAACACCTACCAAAACAATTACTCAATCACCAACACGTACTAGAACGAGAACGAAATCTATTACACAGACACCAACACAAACAAGAACACAAACACCCACACAATCCGCTACTAGAACGAGAACAAGAACAGCTACACAAACGAGAACATCTACTCAAACAGCTACACAAACAAGAACACAAACACCTACACAAACAAGAACAAATACGCAAACAGCAACGCAAACAGCAACCCAGACTGCTACACAGACAAGATCAAGAACACAGACACCAACTAAGACAAGAACACAAACACCAACACAAACAAGAACAGCTACACAAACACATACACAGACAAGAACACAGACACCAACATCAACAAGAACAAATACACAAACAGCTACTAATACAGCTACATCTACAAGAACAAGAACAAGAACACAATCACCTACATATACAGCAACACAAACAAGAACACAAACACCTACACAATCACCGACACGTACAAGAACACCAACCCAGACAAAAACATCTACCAGTACTAGAACAGCAACCCAAACACCAACAAGAACAGCTACACAGACAGCTACTCAAACAGCTACTAACACTAAGACAGCTACACAGACGAAGACAGCTACAGCTACTAAGTCTAAGACAGCTACATCAACAAGAACAAGAACACAAACCAGAACCCAAACTAGAACAAACACACAAACAGCTACTCAAACTGCTACTCAGTCAGCTACAGTAACTAAGACCAAGACAGCTACACAGACAGCTACACAAACCAGAACCCAGACAAGAACACCAACCTATACAAGAACAGCTACTCATACACCAACTCAAACAGCTACCGGGCCAATAACCAGTAATTTGATAGCATATTACGATGCGGCCAATACAACCACTACCGGAGATCTTTCGGATACCTATTATAGCGACGTTTCGTTACTATTACATATGAACGGAACCGATGGTTCTACTACGTTTACTGATAGTAGTAGTGCAAGTAGAACAATATCCGTAGGTGGAAATGCTGCTATTAGCACAGATCAATTTAAGTTTGGTGGTAGTAGTTATGAAGGTGATGGTAGTGGTGATTATTTGACAGTTCCATATTCAGCTGATATGTATATGGACGACGGTGACTTTACCTGGGAAGGTTGGATAAGATTAAATGATTTAGCACAAAATAGTTTTATTACATATTACAAAAATACGGGTAATAATTTTGAATCAGTTCAATTTACTTTTCACAATGTTGGTGGTTTAAGATATATAAGATCTAATAGTAGCGGTGGTAATGATGTAATAATTGATTCTGGATTATCTGGCTGGTCCACAAATACGTGGTATCATGTTGCTGCTGTTAGAAGTGGCAACACAATTACGTTATATAGAGATGGTGTTTCAGTAGCATCCGGTACCGAATCAGCCAATATTAATCCTAGCAGTAACAACCCAGTTTGGTTATTTAGTAAGCCTTGGGCTAATACATCAAGTTTTGATGGTTATGCTGATGAATGGAGAATAACAAAAGGTGTTGCTAGATACACAAGTAACTTTACACCACAATCAAGAGAGTTTTATCCAGCTACTGGAATAGGTGATATTACTAGTAACAGTATTGACAGTATAATAGTAGGTGATGTAGAATTAAATCAAACAAGTCCTAAGAGTTATGTATGGCCAACTTCTACAGGTAGTGCTGTTAATTATATAGAATCTGTTTCTAATTTAAATACGTTACCAGTTTTAAATGATAGTTTCACAATTATTTCATGGGTTTATTTTGATGATAGTTCTTTTACATCAAATGAAACTCAAGTAATGTTTACTTATGTGGGAGATTCAAGCAATTGGTTATTAGTGCAAAAAGAGCGTTCAGGATTACCTGTAGGCAATAAGTTATATGCTAATTTAATACTTGGTGGCTCTTCTTACACCATTACAATGCCAACAGCTCTTACCACATCAACCGGTTGGTTCCAATTTGCAATAACTGTTGATAGCTCTAATATGAAAATGTATTTCAATGCTGATCTTGAAGGTACCGTTTCGATACCTTCTAGCAGAAATACATCAGAAATATTGTTAAGTGTTGGTAAAAGTTATGGTTCAGCTAAAGATATGAACGGTGAAATTGCCATCGTTAAAGTATACGATACAGCATTAACTGAGAATCAAATTGAAACTAGTTACAATAGTTTAAGACAAAGATTTAACTTACCTCAGTTAACACCAACTAGAACGAGAACACAAACACCTACAAGCACAAGAACGTCTACACAGACAAGTACACAAACACCTACACAGACAAGAACATCAACACAAACACCAACACAAACCAAGACAGCAACACATACATCTACAAGAACGAGATCACAAACACCAACTAGTACGAGAACAATTACTAGAACAGCTACTCAAACAGCTACTAGAACAAGTACTCAAACTAGAACACCTACCAATACAAAGACCAAAACAGCTACACAAACTGCTACTCAGACACGTACGCAGACAAGAACATCTACACAAACAAGAACAGAAACACCAACACAAACAAGAACACAAACCCCTACAAGTACTAGAACAAGAACACAGACACCAACACAGACAAGTACATCTACAAGAACAAGAACCCAGACACCAACGCAGACAAGAACAAATACACAAACATCTACAATAACATCTACAAGAACAAGAACACAGACACCAACAAGATCGCAATCACCTACAAGAACAAGAACACCATCAAGAACGGCAACACATACTAGAACGAGAACACCAACCCAGACAGCTACTAAAACAAAGACATCTACACAAACTCGTACAAGAACAGCTACTCAAACGAGAACACAAACACCTACACAAACAGCTACACAGACAAGAACATCTACTCAGACAAGAACGAGAACACCAACCAGTACTAAGACCAGAACTCAAACACCAACAAGAACAAGAACACAAACACCTACACAAACTAGAACATCAACACAGACAAGAACAAGAACACAAACACCTACACAGACAAGAACAAAGACTAAGACAAAGACAGCTACTAACACTAAGACAAGCACACAAACAGCTACTAATACAGCTACATCTACTAGAACAAGAACGAGAACACAGACCCCAACACAAACAAGAACATCTACAAGAACAAGAACACAGACAAGAACAGCTACACAAACACGTACTAGAACGCAATCCGCTACTAGAACAAGAACACCTACCAGAACAGCTACACCTGAAAGTACTCGTACTAGAACACCAACCCAGACAAGAACACAAACACCTACACAAACAGCTACTAATACAAGAACATCTACTCAAACTAGAACACAAACACCTACACAGACAAGAACGAGAACAAGAACACCAACCTATACACCAACCCAATCTAGAACACAAACACCAACTAGTACTAGAACAAGAACACAAACCCCTACAAGGTCTCAAACACCTACTAATACTAGAACAGAAACACCAACGAGAACAAGAACGAGAACACAGACACCTACGCAGACAAGAACAAAGACCAAGACAGCAACTCAAACACCTACTAGAACGAAGTCTATTACAGAAACACCAACACAAACGAGAACTCAAACACCAACAAGTACTAGAACAAGAACGCAAACGCCAACTAGAACAAGAACACCAACCAATACAAAGACGAGAACACCTACCAGAACTAAATCTATTACACAATCACCTACACGTACTAGAACAGCTACACAGACAAGAACACGTACTAGAACAAGAACACCATCACAAACTGCTACCAGAACAAGAACACCTACCAGAACAAGAACACCAACCAATACTGCAACTCGTACTAGAACACCAACCCAAACTAGAACGAGAACAAAGACTAAGACAAAGACAAATACACCTACAAGAACAAGAACACCGACCAGAACTAAATCTATAACTGAAACACCTACAAGAACGCAGACACCAACACAGACAAGAACGAAGTCTAGAACAGCAACTCGTACTAGAACACCAACCAATACCAAAACTAGAACACAAACACCTACACAGACGAGAACAAAGACTAAGACCAAGACAGCAACACAAACGCCTACAAGATCGCAGACACCAACGCAGACAAGAACACAAACACCTACAAGAACAGCAACTCGTACTAGAACAAAGACTAAGACGAAAACAAACACACCTACACGCACTAGAACGAGAACACAAACACCTACACAGACAAGAACCAAAACCAAGACAAAGACGAATACACCAACAAGAACACGTACTAGAACAAGAACACCAACCTATACTAGAACGCAAACACCAACTAGAACACGAACACCAACCTATACAAGAACTAAGACTAAGACAAAGACAAGAACACCTACTAGAACGAAGTCTATTACGCAATCACCTACACGTACTAGAACAAAGACTAAGACAAAGACCAATACACCAACGAGAACACGTACAAGAACAAGAACACCAACTTATACACCAACGAGAACGAAATCTATTACGCAATCACCTACCCGTACTAGAACAAAGACAAAGACAAAGACAAATACACCTACACGTACTAAATCTATTACGCAATCACCTACACGTACTAGAACAAAGACTAAGACAGCTACTAATACACCTACCCGTACTAGAACGAGAACAAGAACACCAACTTACACACCAACGAGAACTAAATCTATTACACAATCACCTACCCGTACTAGAACGAAGACTAAGACAAAGACAAATACACCAACAAGAACACGTACTAGAACAAGAACACCAACCTATACACCTACACGTACTAGAACGAAGACTAAGACAAAGACGAGCACACCAACAAGAACAGTAACAAGAACACCTTCGACATCATTCGTTCCTCCTTTATGCGTTCGAAATATGAATTCTCATGGATCTTGTGCTTCAGTATGGTGGACAGATTGTGGTGCTCAATCTGATAGTTATAATAATGCAGGAACAAGTCATTTGTGTTATCAATGGTACCCAACTCAATCAGATTCAGGTAATGCTATATCTGTACTACCCCCTGCTTGTTGTATAAATACGACCTATGCTGACTGGATAGGTTCGGGAGTTTGTTCTGCTTGTACTTATGCATGTAAATTAGCATTAAATTGTAGATTAGCTTACGGAGATTGGACCGGTGCTAGCTATTGCCCGGGTGATGGTACTTATAGTTGTGGTTTATGGTGGATGGCGTGTAATAACGGTCCTTATTGGTCTTGCAACAATATAACAAGTTTAGGTTCAACTGGTAATCATTCTTTTGTATTTTGCGTTAAAATGTGTGATATGTATCATTGTAAATATGTAATGAGAAATTACACATATGCTCCTAGCGCAACAATTAATTATTTTTATTGTGCGTGCACTGAAGGTTATTGTTGCGGAACCGGGTCACAGGGCCCCTATACTGGATCGCTTTCTAGAGTTATATGTGGTTGGAGTAGCTGGGATTTTAAAGGATATTGTTCACCTGGCCCAACAAACCCTGCTATTATGTGCCAAAAAGTAACCACTTCAGGTGGTCCTATTGTTCAACAACGTCATTATTATTGTATGGCAATGTTATCAAGTGGGTGTTGTTATTATATTAGTAGTAACTGCTTTTACTGTAATGGTATGTATGATAATTGTGTTGGTTTATTCAAATGTACTTACGGTGCTACTTATTACGTTACAGATTGTACAAGTAATAGTTGTCCCTTCTATATGCCTAAAGGAGTTAGATACGGTGGTTATTCTACTTGTAATATTAGTACTAATAACACATATATGAGATATAACACCGTTTGTTGTATAGCTGCTAGGTATAACCTTTGTCATTGCACATGGCATAATGGTTGTGTTATATGGGAATATACATGGGTGTTGGGTACTTACAATTACGTTTGTGGAGGATCCGGTACGATGGTATCGGGTATAATTTCACAATCTTTACCTTATAACGGAACACCATCAAATTTGTATATATCTTCTAATACTCGATGTAATTACATATGCATGTATGTTTATTATTCGTACGATGTAAGACCTTGGACATCAAGTTTAAAATTATAACTTAACAAAGTGGAATAACTAAAAACCTGGCATAAAATATTTTATGCCAGGTATTAAAATCGTTAGAAAAAACAAAATTCAATCTTTAGGTAAAAAACCGAGAGTTGAAAATTTTACTGATTCTTCTTCCTTATCCACACCAGACCATAAAGTAAATCAAGCTAATAAAAAAGCAACGCCCGGTCAAAAGGAATCTTGGGATAAAGTTGGTACTTATTATCATGAGAAAATTGATCAAAATAGAAAAGGTAATCAACGTATATTTGTTCAGATAGCTGCTTATAGAGATCCGGAATTAATTCCCACTATTAAAGATATGATGGAAAGGGCTGATAACCCTGAAAATTTACGTTTTGGTATTTGCTGGCAATATCACCCGGATGATGAATACAATGACGATATGTTCGAGTTCATGAACGATGATCGTTTTCAAATTATAAAAGTAGATTCTAGAAGAGGTCACGGTACATGTTGGGCAAGACATTCATTACAACATTTATATTGCGAAGATGAATTTACTTTAGCTATTGATTCACATCATAGATTTGTTGATCATTGGGACTCTGAAATGAAAAGCATGTATTATTACATGCAAGATAAAGGACATGAAAAACCTTTATTTACGGGTTATATCACAAGTTATAAACCATGGTTAGAAAATAAAGATGGTTCAAATTTACGCCATATTCATAACGGTTTTGAAGAAGAACCTTGGAAAATGATTATTGATCGTTTTATTCCAGAAGGTGCAATGTTCTTTTTACCCACTAATATGGAAAGAGATGAACAAAGAGAACCTATTCCTAGCAGATTTTATTCAGCTCATTTCTGCTTTGCTTCGGGTAAAATGTGTAAAGAGGTACCTCATGATCCTAATTATTACTTTCACGGAGAAGAAATTAGTATTGCTGTAAGAGCTTTTACTCACGGTTATGATCTTTTCCACCCTCATAAGATTATTGCATATCATGAATATACTCGCAAAGGAAGACCACATCATTGGGATGATAATAATAAGTCCAGTGGTAGGGAGTTTGATTGGTATGAAGTAAATGATCAATGTCATAAACGTAACCGTATTCTATTCGGTATGGATGGTGAAGACCCTAATCAAATTAATTTTGGAGACGAATATGGATTTGGTAAAGTTAGAACTGTTGAGCAGTTTGAAGAATATGCAGGTATTAATTTTAAATTAAGAGCTATTTCACCAGATTGTAGAGATTATAAAACACCTAGCTATGAGAATATTACTCCTCATGATCAAACCGAATGGTGTAAAAATTGGTGTATTGATTTCTTTATTCCATGGGAAGAACTACCAGAGACTTATGAAGATACTGAGTTTTGGTACGTAGGTGTTCATGATAAAGATGGTAAAGAACTAAGAAGAGAAGATTATGACATTGGTAAGATTCAAGAAATTTACGATGAAAGACAAGATGCATATGCTGCTAGATTCCCGATGTCATTAACTTGTCAGGAAACACCTGCTAGTTATACTGTTATACCTTTCCAGCACGGTGAAGGTTGGTTGGATAAGATCACAAAAGATATTGTTGATCCTAAGTAAATCGTCAATAAAATATAATACCAGGATGCTATGAACGAGGAAACTATTTTTATACAAATTGCGTCATATAGAGACCCAGAACTAATCGTAAGTTTAATAGATTGTATTAACAATGCTAACAGGCCAGAAAATTTAAGATTTGGTATTTGTAGGCAATATAATGAAAATGATGGGTTTGACGTATTACCAAATTGGATGCAAAAAGATTCTAGATTTAGAATTGTAGATGTAGATTGGAAAGAAGCTAGAGGGGTATGTTGGGCTAGAAATATTGTTCAAAATGAATATCAAGGCGAAACATATACATTACAATTAGATTCACATCATAGATTTGCACCTGGTTGGGATACTCTTTGTATTGACATGATGAAGCAACTTCAAAAGAAAGGTCATAAAAAGCCTCTCTTAACTGCTTATTTACCTTCTTATAAACCAAACGACGACCCGGGTGGTAGAGAAAATGATCCATGGCATATGGAATTTGATAGATTTATACCAGAAGGTGCAATTTTCTTCATACCGGCCATTATGCCTGATTATCAAAATAGGTCCGAACCAATGAGATCTAGATTTTATTCAGCACATTTTTGTTTTACCTTAGGTCAATTTTGTAAAGAAATTCCTCATGACCCGGATTATTATTTTCATGGTGAAGAGATTAGTATTGCAGTAAGAGCATTTACTCACGGGTATGATTTATTTCACCCGCATAAGTTGATAGCATGGCATGAATATACAAGAGAAGGAAGAGATAAGCATTGGGATGATCATGATGTAGACTCAGGTAGTTCATATGGTTGGTCTTCAGTTAATAATGCATGTCATTTTCGTAATCGTACATTATTCGGCATGGATGAGACTGAAAGAGAAAATTTAGATTTTGGGATGTATGGGTTTGGTACTGAAAGAACACTAGAAGATTACGAACGTTATTCAGGTATTAAATTTGATAGAAGAGGTGTTATGGAATATACATGGCCTGATATTGAAGAAGCACCTACACCTTGTTATAAAAATAATCCAGGTATTTATAAGAATAAAGAAGAATGGGAAAATGCATTTGGGAGAAATTGGTGCGTTGATATTTGGATTGCTAAGGAAGATATTACAACCGAAGATCATGCAGATTGTGATTTCTGGTGTTGTACTGCGCATGATAAAGATGGTAATGAAATTTTTAGAGAAGATCTTAATGAATGGCGCATTAGTGAAGAGAAAGCTAAAGATGCTGCAAGTTTCTTTTTAAAGTTCTGTAGTAATGAAGAACCTAGATCTTGGGCTGTATTACCTCATAGTAAAAGTAAAGGTTGGTTAGATAGAATTGGTCCTAATCCAATTAACTTACCTCATTCAAAATACGAAATAACGAACGGAATTTATAATGAATAATTTACAAAATCATATTGTAGGGGATGATTATGAAGGTAGAATCACTACCAGTTATAATACATGGCAAGTTGAAAGAATTTATGATATAATTTTACATCATTATGGTCGTAAAGGAGACTCTATGTTTAATTTATCTGTAGGGTCATGCAATGGTACTTTTCACGATACTATTTCTGCATATATGTGTACATATAGATGGAGAGGTATGTTCGTTGAACCTATTCCAGATGCATTTGCAGAACTTAAAAAATATGTAGAACGAGATTTACCAGAAGGTTGCATATTAGAAAATGTAGCGTGTTCAGACAACGAACGAACTGAAATCATGTGTTACATTCCTTGGAGTAAAATTGAATCAGATGGTCTTCATGAAGCTATTATTGGAATGGGTTCATTTGTACCTCCTAAGAATGGTTTTGAATCTGACCCTGAAACAAAACAACTACTAGAAGAACATGGAGAGTTAATTGAAGTACCAGTCAAAACTGTTAATCAATTATTAGAGAAAAATAATATTGATAACATTGACTTCTGTACAATTGATACAGAAGGGTTTGACTATGAAGTATTTCTAGGATTTGATGTAGAAAAGTATTTACCTAAAGTAATTAAGTTTGAGTTGTTTAATAATGACGAAGATAAACTTGTAAAACTATTTGATAGACTTATTGCTGCAGGTTACATTCTTACTAATCAGGAAGGGTGTGATATTATGGCCTTTCATAGTAGTGAGATTGAGAAATTTAAAACTAATAGACGCTGGCCTGAAGTAGAAAGATTAGGTTTATGTGTTGAAGGAAATGGTTTTAGAAATGATGCAGATGGTAACTTTATTGACGTACCAGAACAAATCGAGGAAGGTGATTATTTCCAAGATGGGTTCGTTGTAGAAGATAAAGAAGACCAAAAGAGAGTTATTTCTAACGAAGGGCCTTCAAAAACCACTATAGTGACTGGTATTTGGGATCTTAAACGTGGAGAGATGGAAGGAGGGTTCAATAGACCATTTCAGCATTATCTAGATAAATTTGAGGAGTTGCTTCAAACAGATACTCCAATGATTATTTTTATTGAAAGCGAGCATCAAGACTTTGTATGGAAGCATAGAAAGCGTGAAAACACTCACGTTATAATTAAAGAATCAGACGAGTTTAGAACTTGGTTTGAATTCTATGATAGAGTACAAGAAATTCGTTCTAATCCAGATTGGTATAATAAAGCATCCTGGCTCGCAGAAAGTACTCAAGCTGGATTAGAACTGTACAATCCAATGGTTATGAGTAAGATGTTCTTACTCAATGATGCTGCCATTTCCAACCCATTTAATACTGATTATTTCTTATGGGTTGATGGTGGTATTACAAGTACAGTTCATCAAGGTTACTTTACTCATGATAAAGTAATTAATAAGATTCATCATTACTTACAGAAGTTCTTATTCGTTTGTTTCCCTTATGAGAATTATGAGATACATGGTTTCGATCATGAACGTCTAAGAGACTATTGTAATGTTGATAAAACTACTCGCGTTGCAAGAGCGGGTGTATTTGGTGGTCATAAAGATTACATTAGTAAAGTTAATAGTCTTTATTATGACTATCTTAAGAACTCTCTTGATGAAGGTCAGATGGGTACCGAAGAAAGTGTATTCACTATCTTAACTTATAAGCATGAAGATATTATAGACCGTACAATGATTAGAGATGACGGTCTGTTTGAATGCTTCTTTGAACATCTTAAAAATGATACAGTTGAGTTAATTACAACAAGAAGAATGAGACCTATAGATGAGTTAAAAACTTATCTTTACGTTATTACATATAACTCTCCTGCTCAATTTTTAAGATTATGTGAAAATTGGTCATCAGTAGATAAATGGTTTGAGAAGTGTGAAAAAGTTGTATTGAATAATTCAACAGATAGATCTACAGATGAAGATTATGAAGCTATTTTTGACTTATACGGATTTACCGAACATAAAAAAGATAACATCGGTATTTGCGGAGGAAGACAATGGGTAGCAGAACACTTTGATAAAACAGATGGTGATTATTATATCTTCTTAGAAGATGACATGTACATTCACGATAAAGAAGTTGGTTATTGTGAAAGTGGTTTTAGAAGATATATTCCTAATTTGTTTGACAAAACTCACAAGATTATGGAGAAGCATGGTTTTGACTTCTTAAAGTTCTGCTTTTCTGAATTCTTTGGTGATAATCGTACTCAATGGTCTTGGTATAATGTACCTCAAGAAGTTAGAGAAAAGTTTTGGCCACATAAAAAATTCTTACCTGCTAATGGTTTAGATCCTAACGCTCCATTAGTTAATTACAATAACATATATTGTATGGATGGTCTTGCTTATACTGATGGAGAGGTATTCTATTGTAATTGGCCTCAGTTAGTATCTAAGGAAGGTAATAAGAAGATGTTTCTTGATGAGAAATGGGCTGCACCGTTTGAACAGACGTGGATGTCATATATGTATCAGCAAACAGTAAAAGGTGAACTAAAACCAGCAATTCTTTTAGCTACACCTTGTTACCACGAAAGATTCGAATATTATAAAGCAGAAGATAGAAGAGAGAACTAAACAATGCTTCTATATTAAATAATTTAAATGGAAGTAAAGGTACTTAATAGTTCCAATTTTGCAAGTTTAAGCGCGACCTATGGTTTAGATAGTAATGTTAAATTCGGTATACAAAACCGTAACACTTACCATGGGTTCGACTTAACCTTAGATGACTGTTTATCCGCTACTAGAGATACGTCGATAAACAAGTATTCATCTTTTTATCTATCAGATGCATTTGATTATAAAGACTTTCTAGAATTAGAACAACTTCAAATACCTTCTAATTACACATTTACATCTTACATTGCTGCTAATGCTACTAGTGATGTAAGATATCTTTCAGCTTTACCTGCTAATAATCAACCTTTAACTAATATAGTATTAGCTGATTATTTTGATAGTAACTCGTTTTTTGAAGTTCATTTCTTAGATGGTAATAATTGTAAGATTAAAAATACTGAAGGTACAACAACTAGATACCTTTCATACGATTATCTCAATAATGACTTTGTAATGTTAACTGGAACTAATGTAGTTTCTCCGGGAGATATCAATACGTTTCAATACACATACGATAAAACGTTTAACGTTGTTACTTTTAGCAAAAAAATATTTGATAAAGTAAATTATCTTACTTATGAACAATCTAGTAACTCTTTAGCATTTGAACCAGCACCTACAGCAAATAGATCAATACCATTTAGTGATAATGCTTTATTCAAATTAAGAGTTAACGCTTCTACTATAAATGATAAACTCTCAACATCTCAATATGTATATGAAGAGAGTTTAGATAATAGAAAGTTAACTGTTGATATTAATAAAAGTGAATACACTTATAAATCTAACTTTTTATTCAATACAGAGTATTATAATATAAACCCTTATAACAATAAAAAGTTTGATGTTAATATTTTAAATTTAAAAAATCAGAAAACAGTATCTAACACCCAATCATATGGTGGTTTGTTTCCTAATCACCCTAATTTTAAACATAGATATTATGAAAATTTATTTACCGGTGTTAATCAAGAAACCGGTAATTCAAATATTGGGTTAGGATTTGCAAGTTATACATTAACAAAAGTACTTAAAAAAGATACACTAAGTTATTTTCATATACCTTACGAAATTTATCCATATACTAAACTTAATATAAATGACAGTAGCTTAATTTCATCAGGTGCAATTGCTAGTGATACACCTTATTATGCAGATAAAGTGTTTAAGAAATTAAACAACTATAGAGATAGTTCACCTTTTGGTAGTGTTTCTGATACTCAAACAGGTTCATTTTTATGCACATGGTTATCAGGAGGTAAAAATATTAATGAAGAGGGTATTTGGGTTGATAGATATTATGACCCTGCTAATATTAGCTACTATGACGCTTTAACAAATCCTTCTACAGGTTTAACTACTAATTTTGATGAGATTAGTAGTATGGTTAATAATGATAATAATGCTTATGATCTTTATGATGTTAAATCTAATTTAACCTTTGAAAAGGGAGCATTATATGCTTATCATCACATAGGCAATAAAAACTGTACTTCATTTGTTAACAATTTATCTTCTGATTTAATTGTTGATGGTTTACCTTATTACTTTAGTTTAACATATGATAGAAAAGTTAATACTGGAGAAATAATTTTTGAAGGCAATTATTTTACAAAAACACTAACAGTACCGTTAGATACCATATCAGAGTTTGATAATTTCACAATTTCCTTTGATTTAAGTAATGAAAATTGGGATAGACCTTTCGGATCACAAGTAATCGGTAATTACACCAACAGAGGGTTTGGTATTTTTAACTATAGAAAAATAACACCTCATACAGTTTCATATTTTTCAGATCAGATATATCTTTTTAATACTCAAGGTGTTAGAGTTAAAACCATAACAAATGATAATGAAATTGCATGTATACTTAAATTTGAACCTAATGGTATATTTTTAGTGTTCGATAAAAAAGGGTACGTTACAAAATATAATTATATAGGCACTGCAATTGATAAACATTTCTTACCATTTTTAGATAATGAAAATGACAATTATTTTTACAGTTATGGTGATTATGCTTTCATTTTAGTAAGTAATACTTGGTATAGATTAGATATAAATTCCCTCTTTTACAAGAGTCAATCAGAATTAGACTATAATGAAGTAAGAATTGGTATTACTTATAATGGTATTGTTGCTGATAAAACAACGGTTTATTTATTATCTGGTACCAACCCTAAAGTATACAACAATGAAATTTACTTCAACAGCAATACTTCTATTCAATATTATAATATAGATACCACTAAAATAGGTCTTAAAGTAGAAGGCGATATTTTAGATTATACATTTGATAACGCCGGTAATTTTTATTGCTTATACGATAAAGATAAGATTGTATCAATTGATAGTTACGATAATATCACTTATAATGATAGACTTTCATCTATCACCGGGTTTGATAACAGTTTAGGTAAAGGCATTGACTTAATTGATGAATTTTACGGTGGTGAAAAAATAGATAATTATCTTTCTATTGTAAGTTTAAGTTCAAATAACATAGTAGGTAGAGTAGCATATACTAGAGTAAAAAATGACTTTTCTGAATCAGTTAATACTATTATAGGAAATGAATTAAGCTTAGATAGTTTCCCAGTTAATTATAACATTAACAACTATAACTATTTGAGAAATAATTATGATAATGGAGAAAATATTTGCTGTAAGATAAAATTACCTAACATTTATGATGTACAGACATTTGAAACCGGTACTTTAGTTTATCCTCTATCAAATTTATCTCCAGGTTATCATAACTTTACCGTAACATTTGATACTGTTAATGGTTTGTTTAATTTTTATATTGATGGTAAAAACGTTGATACTTACCCGTTTGATAATGGTAAATATAGCTTTGGTACAATATTTGATAATGCAATGTATATTGGAACTGAGGCAAGTTACGGTAATAATAAACTAAACGATAATCTAAATGATATCAATTATTATAATTATGGTAACTTTAAGTTGAAAAACTTTAATATGTACAATACACCATTATATCTATATGATATAGCTAATATAATTAGAAGTAGATATAAGATAAATGATTTACTATTTGAGTTACCGACAGGTAAACGTAGCTACGTTGAAAATATAGATAAATTCTTTAAGAATAAATTACCTGGTAGAAAGAGTAACTTATTAAATGTTTCAATTCAAGATACGGGTATTACTGAAACAGCATTACAGCAAGATATTACAGAGGAAATATTTGCAAATATAAGAAAAGTTTTACCAGCTAATACTAAACTTAACAAAGTTGTTTGGGAAAAAGATAATGATTAATATTTCAACAGAATTTAATGACTATAGTTATTCGTTTAACAGAACACTAAGTTCTGTGATTGAACTTCCATACAATAAATCTGATATTGAAATAGGAGTTAATGAGTTAGCTAATGGATATAACTTTAATACAAGTTTAGATTTACTACAATCTAATTTGTTATACCTTTACTCAGTATCAAAATATGCCAATCCTGATTTACCCAAACAATATCAAGGTTGGTTAGGTACATATTACCCATCATTTACAGATTTAAATGTAACAATTAGAGGTAATTTTTTCTATTCTGGAGTTACATTTAATGATGATGGTAGTGTTAACACCAATTCAATACCTTACTTTTATATTTCAGATAAAGACGGTAATAATTATAATTTTGTTTTTACTTATAATGAAATATATAACCCTAAAGTTAATTTTTTACCCGCTGGTCAGAATGCATCATTTGATATTTCAAGTACTTACAACGGTAATAAACTATCAGTTGAAGCAGTTAACAAACAATTAACTGCATATGGGTTTACTTCATCATATACTGAAGAATCAAATGGCGTTTTACAATTAAACATCACTAGTGAAGACGGTGGTGTATTTTTTGGTAATAAAAATCCTGAAACATATTCAAGTTTGTTTGGAAATAACGTTAATGTAACAGTAACTCAAGGTTATAGCCCTTTTGAATTTAGCATTTATAATGAAAGTGTGAATGATGTATTAGCTAACCCTTCTAATTACGATAATATTAATAATTTTTCAATTGCACCGGGTTCTTTATCTGGATTTAATGTTTTATTTTTATGTTCTGATAATAGAATTCAGTCATTAAGTGCTAATTTATATAGTTCAGATGCTAATGACTATACTTTTTTAAATTATACAGAAACTTACGGTGAATATAATAAATTAGATTTCTTAAAAATTAACAGTTCAGCCTATTATAATCATAGTTTATATGTTTCTGACGAATTGAGAAATAATATTGTAAGAATGAACGTTGCTGGTTTCACTAAATCTGGTAGTCATAGATATAATAAATTTTATGAGACTGAAATAATAGGTGGTGAGGGTGAAGTTAGAGATAATTATTCGTTTAGACAACCTAAAATTGTAGATTTTTATAATGGTTATCTTTACGTTTTAGACCAAGGTAATCAAATGGTTAAAGTTTATGATGAAGATTTAGGCTTTGTAAGAAATATAAGAAAAGCTGAATTTTATAAAAATAACTTACCTGTTTCTGTAAAACTTTTTAACGATAAATTTTATTGGCTTACCAAAGAGGGTAAATTAACCACTCTTGATTTAAATTTAAATGTTTTAACAGTTGTAGATGTATCAGTTAATAGTACGCAAGAAGAAGAATTTTTAGATTTGGTTATATCTCCTATCAATAATATTTTCTATGTGTTAACTAGAACCAATGTATACAAATATTTTACTGATAATGAAACATTAATTGGTGTTTTTGATTTAACTAAAATAGGTATACCTAAAAAAGATGTTTGTTGTTTTCAATTTATGAATTTAATTGAATCTAAAAATGAACAAGATTTAATTTACATTTATAGAAATACAAACGGTAGAGGTATGTTGTTAGGATTTTTAGAGGATGAAAATTATTTAAATTTATTATCTGATTATAATTTTGACATTTTTAGTAAAGAAGAATTACATCTTAAAAAGGAAGAATTTGCTTCAAGTTTAGCATATAATAAATCCCTTTATAAAATTTTAAACAACACTTTACAATTAAGAAATTTCATTTATAGGAAAGTTAATGCAAATATGAACAATTCAGGGGCGTTAATTTTTTCAGGTATAACTTATTTTGATCCTTCTGAATTACCTATTACTAATTATAAGACTGATATGAATAATTATATAGGTACCAATGAAATATTCTCTAGAGCAGTTGTTAATAGAGTGCTTAATAAAGTTTTAGATTTACAACTTCAACTTTTAACTTTATTCAAAACTAACATTACCCCTCCGCCTAGAAAATCTAATTATCTAGAATCAGATAACAATGGATTAATGTTAGAGACATTTCCTTTAAACCCGTTAGACTACTTTGTATTAGAAGATAGTGTGTCTGGCAGAGATTATATACTGCAGGAATACGCTTTGATACCACAGAACAATAATTAAATAATAAAAAATGCCTAGTCAAAAGATTTCAGAATTAAATCCCGCAACAGCAGATCAAGTGTACCCTGATGATTTGCTTACTTTTGTTGATGTATCTGAACCTAACGTAGAAATAATTAATAAACACATCACAACAGATAATTTTGCAGCTTACTTAAAGGATTATACTAATCTTTTTCCAATACCTTTTAACAGTAATTTTATTATTCCGGATGCTTACATAAACGGGGTTGCAACTCGTATTGCAAGTAAAGTTGCTGGACAGACAGTAAATCTTGGAGATGTAAAAGCGTTTAAATTTGACGAATATGGTAGAGTTTATAATTACGATGAAGCCTCTTCTAATCAATCTTCAGAAGAAATATTTTTAGCCGCTGGTACTGCATCTTCTTGGTACAAAACCAAAGTTACTTCTAATACAAATAGCCCTCAGCCTGCTGGTGGTTTGGCATATGAAGCTTCATCCGTGGGAGTTGGAGATAGCAATTCAGGATATTTTAATGCTGATAGTTATTGGAGCCCCGTAGATTTTAACAAAGCAACTTATCCAGATTCTCAAAAAATTAACTATAGTGATCGACAAGAAAATGATACAGATTGGAGCCATTACTTTAGTAAAACATACGGTAGGTTTAAAAAATCCATTATAAAAATGAATCAAGGTAATGGGTATGATACTAGAACTCAGTCCTCATCTAATATTTATATTGAAATTGACTGGGTTAATGGTAAAGTAATCGGTAATGGTGTATTATCAGGTATGAATAATTATAACGTTTCATTTTTAATGAACAGCACTTTAACCGCAGGTATTAATACTATATTAGGTACAGTAAATCAAAACGGTTATGTTGCAAACCCAAGGTTAATAATTGATTATCCTAATAAACAAATCATTGGTTTACCTTTATGTAATTTAATTTTAAGAAACCAATATAGAAATAGTTCTGTACAAATAAGTTTAGTTCAAACAAATCTTATATAATGCCTAAAAGTAGTATAACACAATTAGTTTCTGCAGCAAAAAGTGAATTAGCTTATGATGATTTACTTATTGGTACGATACCCGGTAACACTAATTATAAAATTAATTTACAAAATTTTGTAAGTTATTTGAAAGATTATTCTACTGCTTTATTTCCTATTCAGTTTAATGAGAGTTATATTAATTTTAACAATACTTCTTCTTCAGTATCTTTAACTAACAAAAATATTAACGAAATAGAAACCGTTACATTTGACGATAACGGTTGTGTTGTAAATATTACAGATAAATCTACACCAGTCAGTGACAGAACTGATTATTATATGGGATCTATTTCTACTGTAGATTTTGCTTTTGGTGAGGAATGGGGTAGAGGTTATTTTGACAAATATTTTAGACCACAAGCTAACGGTCATAAAGCTATAACAAACCCAACTATCAGGTACAGTAATAATATATCTTACTCAACAACAACTGGAGATTGGAGTTTACTTTTTGACAAATCTTACGAAGGGTTTAGAAAATCTATTATCACATATAATCATGCAAGATTAGATACTTCTGGAAGCCATGAAACTAATAGCTATTATACTTTTTATATATACTGGGACGGAGAAAATAAAACAAAAGTACTAGGTACTAATCTTATTGAAATACAAGATGATTATTACCTTACTGGTTCTTATATATGGAAACCACAAATTTTGCAAGACAATAATGCATATAAACCAGTTCAAAGTTATTCGATACTTTCACAAAATAGAGGACAACTTTTAATGCAGTATATTGAGGTAGATGGTAAAAATAAAAAAATTAATAAACTACCAATGGTACCTATTGTAGCTCGCGCAAACAGAGAAACACATACTATATCAATAACTATAGAAAACTTTGCTTAAATATTTTTATGGCAAACGTAATAGACTGTAGTGCAGCATCGCCACTAAGTTCATTTTACTCCACTAATCTTAATAACGTTATTTGCGGTTATAATAGATTAGGT
>Ga0196905_1000247_pt1 | contig 21773 bp, 25 predicted proteins | sample CB_VirMetaG_3_FD_169098 | JGI IMG/M metagenome (GOLD analysis project Ga0196905, IMG submission 169098) | Freshwater to marine saline gradient viral communities from Chesapeake Bay - CB_1508_1S Viral MetaG (v3) (version 3) | ecosystem: Environmental > Aquatic > Marine > Coastal | place: USA... | reverse complement strand
GTATTGATAACGCTCTGATCAATCATTTGGCTAGATCCTTAGCGGCCTTGGCGTTGCAAATAAATGATTCTCTGCAATGCCCACCAGCGCGAGGGGAGAATATGGCGTCTAGCATCCTGCGAACAACATCCCAGAACATAGAGTCTTGATTTCTGTATGCCCGGGCAGAAAATGTTTCCATGTTATTTCCGCCAAGGATCGCGTTGATTAGCTGACTAATGCCAGACATAACCCGAAGCCCATAACGGCACAAGCTGACATAAACAGCGGAACCAAAACCGACAATACGCCACATAACAAAATTCCCTCAATTGCGGCTTTAAGCACTACCCTTCCCAGCCATCGTCGTTTTCGTCGTATACGCCGTCACTGTTGGTGTCACACGCCCGTTGCCAAGTCTGCATACCAAACGTAAAGCCTTCGCTCCACGGAACGTACACTTTGCACCATTCATGTGAGCCGGGCTGCAATCCGTCTGTAGGCTGTGAAACGTAATCGCGCTTGGCCCAAGGCTTCTGTACGCGAAAAAATGTGTCTTTGTTTCTCATTATTTGACGCTTAAAAAGAGCACTGTTTTCGGTGCTGACGTATATTTGTTCGCCATCAGAAAGCGTATAAGTAGACCCATCTTCAAAATTGATAACAGTCTGACCGAACGCGCTGACAGAAATTAATGCCGCGATTGAAAAGATAAACTTGAACATTACGCTCTCCCGTAGGTTTGAATCACACTTAACACAGCCCAAATGACCCCACCGGAGACCATCATGGCTATAATCAATGCAGACAGGTCGAGCATCCTTCTTTGCTTCCTGCGCTGCTTATAAATCATCTTCTCTCGCTTCGCTCGGATTTCCCGGCGCAGCTGCATCATTTCTTTGTAGGTTTCGTTTCCGTAGGCCCAGGTGATGAGTTCTCTGATCTCTTTCTCCTGCTCCTCAATCTTCTTCTTTGCAATAACAGCGTTAAGTGCTTGTTGTTCGACAGACTCGCCATCAAACATCTTTTTGAATAGCGGTGGATTTTCTGCTTCACGTTCCGCTTCCCGTAGGTCACTTACAAGCCCGTACCAGTGGCCGAGCTTTTGAGCAACCTGCTCAATCTCTGCGCCTTTTGAGACTAATACCTGCAACCCCTTGAAGGTTGTAGAGGCCATAGCAACCAACGAAAGAGGATCCATGCACTTCAGTATCCCTTGATCAACAGATTCTTATAATCTGGATCAGACAGCTTTCTCTTTAAGTACGCGGCAAACTCCTTTGTGCCGATCTGGGTCTTGGACTCTCTAGCCCACTCCTCCGCCAGAACAAATGGAACTGAACCAACCCAACGGCCCTTATGGTCGCCATAACTATTCGGGATGTAGTCTCTGATCTTTTGGATTGAGTCCAGCATTTCCTTGACGCGCTGCTCTTTAACAATGTGCAGCTTGCCGTCCTGCTCAATCATCTTTTCTTTGATCACTTGCTCTCTCCCTAGATATAAATAAGGCCGATCAGATGCAAGATCGTCACGGCCTTGTTGAAAAGAGGCCCGGAGGCCCCTTCAGTCTTAGCTGATGTCAGCTACAACACCGTGTGCTGCTTCGTTGTCTACCTGGAGACCGTACTCAACGCTGATCAATCGGCGCTCAGAGTGACCAGTTCGAGCAAGCTCTTTCTGGCTAGTCGGGGTCAGGTAAGCAACTCGTGCATAGTTCGGGTCAAGAACCAGAACGTCACGCGAGCGGCTGAAACGGCTAGGTACAATCGTCAACTCACCGAAGTCAGAGACATAAACATCAATAGCAGCTGACAGAGTCTTGTCAGTGATGTCCTTGAACTTGGTAGCGTTACCAGTAAAGGTTGAGATTGTCTGCTTCTGTGAAGATCCACAGATAACAACAGAAGGCTCTGCACCAGCATCCCAGCAGTTAGCGATGACATCCTTCAACAACTGCTCAGTGATTGCTCGCTGAGTGCCGTCAGTAGCGGCTGCGTCAACATAGCCAGCAGTGCCAGAGCCAGAAGTAGTGCCATCAGCACCACCAGTTCCGCGAGAAGCGTTGGTACGCAGGAACGCGGGAAGGCCAGCAGTCTGTCGAGCAGTGCCAGATGCGCCAGCAGAAGCAGCTACGTTGTCACACAGCATCTTCTCCATATCACGCTTGAGCTCCTTGAGCTTGTACGCGATCTGCTTGGCAGTAGTCTGAGCATCGCCTGCGCCTTTGACACTGTTAGCAGTATCAGAGACTTCAACTACCTTGTCAGAGATCTGAGTGTAGTTAGACTGACGGACAGCGTTGGTGGGGGCATCGTTGCCGGGAGCAGCTTCGCCCTCAATTACGCGGTTGGAGCCAGAAGCGGCAGCAAGATCCACAACACCCCACTCAAAGTAGGTGTTGTTTACGTTCTTGCGACCAATAGCAGACATCACCGGAGTTTCGGTGGGCGAGATAGAGATCAGCGCATCTTGGAGATCTTCGCGGATCGTTGAGACGTCATAGGTCTCGTTAGTGTTGGCTGAAACGGCCATGATAAATTCCTCTTACGAAAGTAAATACTTAGCAACGTCATCTACGCTGCCTGACTTTTTCATCCGAGAGGCGGCTGTCTGCCGGGCTTTAGCCTTGCCGGTTCTAGCGGGTCTTTTGGTTCCAGGCTTCACAAAGGGCTTGGCCCCTTCCACCTTCTTGTCAGCTTCACCGCGCTTTGCCACGATCTGATCGTAAAGCATCGCCTTTCTCAGAACCTTAATAGCCCGGTGATCTACCACCTGACCCAGTTCCTCGGCCGTGTAGCCTTCTTTGGCACCATAAGACATCAACTGGTCTCTGAGCTTGCTTGCCTTTTCGGCGTCAGCAAAATCAGGGACAGCGTCTGCTAGTTCCTTCATCTGATCTCGGAGATGCACTTGTAAAGCCGCCTGCATCTGCGCCTCTTGGGCCTGAGCGGCCTGCTGAATTGCATACTGCTGGTTGCTCCACGCCTGCACATCTTCGTCATACTGAACCTTGGCCTCCATATACCCTATCGGATCTTTGTCAAAGAGTTCCCGATTAGGAGGTGTTGGCGCAGCAATCAACTGACCAGACTGCAACTGCGTTAATAGCTCGGAGGTTTTTTGCCTCTCTTCAAGCAATGCAAGGTAAACTCCCTCGGCCTCTTTTTTAGCCGATGCAGCTTCCTGCATTCCCTTCTGGATATAAGCCTGACCGCTGTAGCTTCGCTTGAGGTCTTCAAGGGGTACTTTTACTTCTTGTCCGTCAACTTTGACGGTGAAAAGCTCCTCACGACCGGCATCTTCAGCTTCTTCTGCTTCATCCTCTTCTAGCTCATCCGCATCATCCAGATCATCTGGGTCTTCTGCTTCTGAGGTTTCATCATCTTCATCAGAAAGCTGTAATTCTTCCTGAGTTTCTTCCCGATCATCTTCTGGCTGCTCGGGTGCTTCAATAATCAGTGAAGCGGTTACGGCATCAAGATCGCCGCCATTCAGTTCAGTCGTTTCCACGGTGCTGTCCTTTTGTCTTATTGAGGAGCTTCTCGTCCGTTACATAGGATTGGAGTCGGGCCTCAATCTTTGCTAATGCACAACAGATGTTGTGCGCCTCTTCCCTTCCCTCCGGGCTAGACCCTGAGTTCAGAAAGACGCTTATCTGCTCTTTTCTCAATTCCTCTACCAGTTCCAGGTAGGTGGGATCATTGAGTAGAGCCTTAGCTCGATTCGATCGAACTACGATATCCATTATATCATTTCGTTCTATCTAGGTGCGTTTTGGTTGGCCTTGATTTGGGCGACATCCACCTGAGTGCCGTATTGCCCCAATACCTTAGCCGCATCCACCAGAAGGTCTTGATCCATCTGGTCTCTTTGCAAATCATCTGCCATCGCCAGCTTCTGCTGCTCTAGCTGCAGTTTCGCCATATCCAGCTGGCCCTGCTGTTGTAGCTTAGCCATATCGGCCTGCATCTTGGCCTGGGCCCTAATCTGCTCAGCTGTAACCAATGCCTGCGCCTGAGACGCCGCCGGGTCGCCTTGCTGGCCTGCCTGAGCCTGCTGCGCTTGTTGTGCCTGCTGTAGAAGCAGCGCCTCTGTCTGAGGATCCATAGGCATAAAGTGCCGGTCTGCGTTGCGTATACCAGCCAATGCGAGCATATCTGCGAGAGTGTTGCGGATCTGCGTGAGAGTAACCAAACCGTTCTGCGGCCCATATCCCTGCATGATCTGCATCTGAATCTGCAGCGCCTGACCCAGAAGCGCCATCTTTTGGTCTTCTTTCCCTGTGCCGAGGCCCACATTCACAGACAAATCCATGTCCGTATTCCATACCCGTGGGTCAACTGGCACGAACTGGCCTGAGAGGCGCATCATTTCATGGTCTGGGGAGTTCTTAATTACCTCCCTGAGCATGAGCATATACATACGCTTGAGACCGCCTTCGGCTAGGTTTCTAGCGATTACCTCAACTTGACCGGCCGCTGCCTGCATAGTCGCTGCGACAGCCGTTGCGGTAGTGTTCTGAAGGGCGTCAGGGTTAAGGCCCATAGAGGCCCTAGAAACGCCTGTCTTGGCATCTACCTGCTCATCTAGGTACTGGAGTGCCGGGAGCGTTGTTCCCGCTATAAACGGCACTGAGAGGTCTTGTATCGAGCCTGCCTGCTTAACCCGAACAATCGCCCCAATCTCGTTGTTTAGGACGTCATCCATATTCACCAGGTCTTCAATGACCTGCTGGCGTGGGTTGTTGGTTAGGGCCACATTATCGAGGATGCCCCGGAGCATGCTTGTGCAGACGTCCTGATCGTTCATGATCAAGTCAGCCTGCGATCGGCCAAAGAATGCGTGAGGCTCTGGGTCTACCTCAAATACAGCAAACGGCACCTCATCGCATGGCATGAAGTCCAGCATCTTGTAGTTGCCGCCAATGCAAATAACCCGGTGAAGCAGCGGATAACCGTTCCCGTAGGTGTCCATGTGCATATAGCACTCAGTCACCAAGATCGGCCGCATAGAGGGGTCATTTACATTGTCGTCAGTGTAGTCGTTGTAATATCCACGGCGAGCGAACTCTTCCTCTTCTACAAGGGTGTCCTGCTCATCTACGCCCGCGTAATCAATTACCTCATCAAAGTCATACCCCATAGCCATGAGGTCTTTAACTCTCATCTCTCTTCGATGTGCAACGCAGTAGGCGTCATCAATCGCCCGGGCGTTTCGGTCTACAAAGAACTCCTCTGGGGGCACAGACTCAACGCAGAGCTTTCCCTTCCTGCTGATCTTTGCAACCTTAATAGAGTGAATCAGGGACTGCATTTCCATCCCCATTTCATCCATCGTGATCACCATCTCTTCGGAGTGCTCCAGAACCTGGAGGTCTTCCTCTTGAGCGATCATGGCGAACTCGTCATCGCTCAGATCGCTATAAGTGAAGATTTTGGTGTCCTCATAGTCTTCCCAATACACCTTGACTATGCCGGTCTTCTTAACCAGCGCATCTTGGAAGACGTCAGACAGGATCTTAAACCCGTTTGATTCGTTGAACTTCCAGTGCATATATTGGGTGGCCTGCTCAGCCAGACCTATGTCTTCTGGCCCGGTAGGGATGAATTCCACCGGCTTATCCGTAGACATGAATACCCGCATCAGGGACGGCTTAATCGCCCTGATATTGTCTCTTACCTTGGTCGCAACGACCTTTGATCGGCCTTCTTCATAGCCGAGGTCAGTCTTGCCGTCAAAGTATTCCTGAGCCTTTACGCGCTCCGGGCTGATCTCTGACTCAACAAAATCTACAGCATCCTCAATCGCAGTCGCTGCAATGCTTTCGATTTCATCTTGTGTGAGCGGCTTCAGTTCCATTTATTGCATACTCGCCGTTGTGCCTTCAGATACCAAAGGCAGGGAAATTGTTTGTAGCGCCCGGTTTACTATCTGAGCCTGTGCGTCAGATAGCCTTCCGCCCCTCATAGCACTGTCAACCAGCCTCAGCGCCTCTTCAGCAGTCCTCCCTCGCTTCTGGGTAAGTGCCGTAGCGATCTCAGTAAGTATCTGCTGCCGCCTAGAAGCAGCCGCTTGATCAGTCATACCTGTAAGCGCCTGTATTACTTCCTGACCACTAGCCAGAGGCTCGCCTCGCATCAGCCTACCTACCGGGCCAGGCTCCAAGATTTCATCCATCTGCTGGACTAGCTCTTGCCTGATTGCTGTCCTGCTGTTTGGGGCGGTATTTGCAAGCAACTCAAGCGCAGCCCGAGACTGTTGCAGCTGAGTGTTTAGTGTTGCGAACTGCTCTTCTGGCATTATTAGGCGCAGCTTTTGCTGGCTTGACGTTGAGCTTAAATCTCTAAGCAAAGCCCTTGCGGCTTGGACATCTGCGTCAGACCCTGCTGAGATAAAGCCCTTGGCGTTGTCCATGATTTCTCTAATCTGGTTTCTTGCGCCAATCATCAGGGCGTTTATTTCTGTTTCGCTAGCATTCTCAACCGCAGACATTACATCCTCCACGGTTGTTCTATTGCTAAAAATAACGCTTCCGATTCTGCCCGCCTGAACTTCCCGAATGGTGTCTCCGCCGACCTTAACAGCCCTGCCGTATGCTGGGACTGCCTCGCTTACCGCATCCCTCAGCTGGCTAGCAACCTGATTCAACTTGACGCCAACACCCATAGGGTTGCCAAAGTTGTCAGTATTCTTGTACGCCTCGTTCTGAAGCGCCTGCTTAATAAAGTCTAGCTGGATTACGTTAGGCTGCTCCTCAAATACTACCCTGCCATTAGGTAGTATCCGGGCCTTGATTTGACGATCAGTGTAGCCCTCAAGCTGCATCAGATCGTTGGCGTCTTTAATAGCGCCTCTAACCCTGTCTTGGGGTATTCGGGCTATAACCGCCTCAATCTTATCTCCAGCCTCAGAGGTGTAATCAATCGGGCTTCTGTACGCTTCATCGTAAAGCTCATTTCTTTGGGCTTGAGTTCTTTGGTACGCCTCATCTCGGACAGTTCTCATGCCTACCGGGGCTTCGCCTAGCGTCTCGTCGAGCGCCTCGCCAAGCAATCCTCGCTGCTGGGTTGCGCGAGACACAACTGCACCTCTACCAACGTCTGCAGCCTCTCCGCCAGTTGCAATTACTGCATCCAGAAGGCTCGCTATTGCAATGTTTGCGTCAGCAATCATCCCTTGATCGCCAGCCCGCCGAATGTTGGCTACAGCCTCATCAATACTTCCATTGCGCTGTACCGTCTGTCCGATAATCATTGCCGCGCCTTTAGACACCCCGAGCTCTTCGGCAATCTTATCTACGGCCTGAGTAAATCCTCTGCGGCCACCTACCCCCTGCGATAGAAGCGCAAATACCCCACTGAGAGGCCCGCCGATTAGGGCTGCAATACCACCCTGTTGCAAGCCCTCTGTACCTCTTTCTATAAGGTCGCCTTCCGCTGCGCCAGCGCCAGATACCGCCGCCTCTACTCCCGCCAGAGCCGCACCTCTCGCCCCTTGCGCCAATACGCCGCCCGTTGCTGCTACACCAGGCATTAAGACTGACGGGCCTAACGCACCAACGCCTCTTGCGGCCATGCTAAGGCCCGGAGCCTCTTCTTCCATAACGCGCTGCGTTGTTTCCATTTGCGTTCTAGCGCCGGGGCTCACCGTCCCGACAGCTTCAGGAATGAACTCGCCAGCAAACGGGATGCCTTGTGATGCTTTAAGAGTTGTCGCTGCAAGGGCCCCTGGGCCTGTCTGCATAGACTGAAGAGCAGACATTTCTTGGCCTATCATTTCGCTTGGCGTTGGGCCTCCAGCAGATTCTTGCCGCATGATTCGCTTGATCTCTTCTTGATCAATACTAGAGAACCTATCTGACACAAACATCAGCCCAGACGCCGTTTGATAAATGCGCCCACCGTCTCGCGTTCTCATTACGAGATTGTCTTGAAGTCTAGCCTCTAGGTTAGACAGCCGAGATGAGGCTTGCGCTTCCGGTATTGGGGTGCCGATCCTGCTAAGGATTTCCTCAGTTGTAGCCATGCAACTTAGCCCACTCTTTTAGGATGTCGCGGTCAGTCATTGACTTACGGGCCTCGCCATAAAACTCACTAAAGGTAATATATTTGCCGTCTTTCTCTATGACGCTGCCGAGTCTAGTTGCGGCTGTATTGAGCTCTCTTGCCAAGGCAACATCGTTCCCCTCCACCTCTTGGTCAAACTCATAACTTCTTTGTGCCGCTAGGGATCCAATAACAGAATCTAGTAGATTTCTTGACTGCATATAATCAAGAATTTTTTGGTTAGACTCATTTTCCTTCCCCAAGCTAATCATATAAGACTCCGCATATCTTTGATCAAAGTCTGTCTGCGGGCCTTTGTTCTGTCGTAATTCTTCTGCAACAAGCTGAGCAGTTAACGCTCGGATTGTTTCCGCAGACGCCAACTGGGATTCATCTACCGGAACGCCTAGTCTCGCAGCAAAGTTCCTGACAGTTGCCTTGGTGTCTTCAAATGCCCCCGTCTCAACTCCGCTTAACGCTTGGTTAATAAACATCAGCTGGGAATTCTGCCTTCTTGCTGCCGTACCGCGATCTACATATCCGCCCAGCTGCCCTTCAACCGCCTTAACTGTCGCCTCTCCAGCCCCAAAATTGAATGTCGGTGCGGAGCCGCCGACCTTAGTAATAGACCTATCAGATGGGTCGCTCGGGTTGGTCTTGACGTTGTAAACGGCGGTTGGGTCATATTGAGTTACGCCAGAATCAGCGTTTAGTTGCTCGCCTGTCATCTGCATTGTGGTCGCAGTCCCGCGCTCCTTCAGAAACGCAGCAAAATACTCTTTTGCTAGGCTTGGGTTTTTCTCTATGGCGCTCGCATATGCCTCAGCGTTGCGGCCACCCATCTTCCGAACGGTTTCGGCGGTTACATTGCCCTGGCTTTTTAGCAATCGAGTAGCCTGAGCCGTCTCTAACTGACTCTGCATTGCTCTAGCGAAGCCAGGGTCTGGATTGAGGCGCATAGAATTCAATGCAATAGCAAGCCTTGCCCGCTTCTCATCGTCATCGAGGAAATTCTGGATTCCGCTACCTATTTCGCCAAAGATGCCCATCATCCTGTCGCCAAAGCCCTGCGGCTGCGCTGCTGGTGCGGGTGCGGGTGCGGGTGCTGTTGCTGGGGGCTGAGGCCCTCCAAACATTGGAGCCATGCCAACGGGGCCCATTTGACCGAATAAACCGTTCATCTTAGCTACCTAGCTTTTTCATCATGTCGAAAATGCCCTGAATGCTTTGCCCGGCATCTTTAATATTTTGCATTCCTCGCGCTGGGGCAGACTTAATTGCATCCATAAAGCCAAAGTCTTTTTTCAGCTTGGCTAATTCGGCTGCATTTTTTGGGTCATCTGGATCCATGCCCTGAGACCTCATAAAGTCTCTAATCATCATTTCTCGGTCTTGATTTGACACTGGGCCTGCGCCCCCCTGCATTTGAGGTATCGGCAGCTGCATCAGCCCTTGAGCGGGCAACATCGACCTGTCTACATTTGTGGCAGGGCCCATTGGCATCCCCCCACTCTGCTGGGCGGCAACGATCATTTGCATTGGGGTCATCTGTCCGTTCATTACAATACCTTCAGATAGTTCACTCTCAGATAGCCATCAGGGCCTTCTGTAACGGCCTCTGGCATGACTTCACGCAACTCTTGAGCCAGCACACCAATCGTCGGCTGATTGCCTGCAATGCGCTTGCCTTCCTCATTCCAATCCCAGGTGTAGAGGTTGATGCCCTTGTCTGACTTACCGATAGGCTGGATGTTTTCCTTGAGCCTGATGTCTGAAGCCGCGAGCGTGAGGTAATCAATCAACCCCGGGTTTCTTTGTGTTGTCTGCGTCTGCTGACCCGTCTGGGATCCTGCAAACGCCCCGAGAGCAGTTTGTAGAGCCTGCTGGGGTGACCCGGTAAATCCAGCGTACTGCTGGTTAGCCGCGTCAATGATTGCCTGCTGTGCCGCCCGCTCAAGCGCACCCTGCTGAGCTATTGCCTGATTCATTGTGCCGAATGCGCCAAACCCAAGATTGGCGAGGTTTCCTAACTGGCCTGCCGCCTGAAGTTGCTGGCCGGTTGCTGTTAAGCCTGCGCCTTGGTTAGCAAGTGCCGCCTGCAATGCCGCCTGTTGGTTCTGGATCGCGGCCGTGTTGCCAGCCTGGGCCCCGAACTGCGCTGCTGCATTCGCTGCTGCGGCATTCTGCAAGTTGGCTTGCGTGCCCAATGAAGCGTTCTGCAGCGCGGCCACGTTTCCTGCCTGCGCCCCAAACTGTGCAGCTGCGTTCTGAGCCGCCGCATTTTGCAGTGCCGCCACGTTTGCGGCCTGAGCACCAAACTGTGCTGCCTGGCTTCCCAGCTGAGCGTTTTGTAGTCCAGCCACGTTCTGAGCCTGTGCGCCGAACTGAGCCGCTTGATTGAGTGCGGCCTGATTCGCCATTGCCTGCTGGTTTTGTGCGGCAGCTGAGAACTGCGCTGCCTGATTCTGTGCGGCCGCATTCTGGAGTGCAGCAACATTCGCTGCCTGAGCTCCGAATTGAGCCGCCTGATTCGCAGCAGCCTGATTTGCAAGGTTTGCTTGAGTACCAAGCTGGGCGTTCTGTAGGGCTGCTTGAGTGCCGAGTTGAGCATTCTGCAATGCAGCAACATTACCCGCTTGGGCTCCAAACTGAGCGGCTTGGTTTTGTGCCGCCTGATTAGCAAGTTGAGCCTGCTGACCCAATTGAGCGGTTGTAGTCCCCGCCTGTAGAGCCGCTTGCTGGTTGGCAAGGTTGGCCTGCATCCTTGCGGTGATGTCCTGCTGTGCAGCCTGCTGGGCTTGCGTAAAGCCTGCCTGACGCAAACCTGAAGCCGTCCTAGCAGCCTGCTCTGCAAAGGCTCTATTAGTCTCTGCCTGAGCGATAGCCTCGCGTGAACCGCCAAATGCGCCCGCAGCCTGAGCCTGAGCTCCCTGCACGTTCTGCTGCATCTGACGCGCCCTCTCAATATCAGAGAGAGACTGCTGTACTACTTGAGACTCGTAAGGGTTGAAGTATGGGTCTAAACTGGTGCCTGCAAGCTGCCCAGCCGCTACGCGCTCTTCTCGGACAGGGCCAACACCCGTAATCCTTTCTGCGCCATATCCCTGCGCTGCCGCCCTCTCAGCCCTCGCTCGCTCTGCGGCCGCTCTCTCAGCTTCATACCCCCGAGCCTCAGCTAATGCGGCATCATAGCCCTGAGCATCGCCTAATGCGGCCTCAAAACCAGTTGATCCTGCTCGCTCTGCGGCATAGCCCCGAGAACCAGTTCGCGTTGCTTGATAGCCTTGGGCTCCAGCTGACTGTGCCGCCGCGCCTGTTGGCGTATAGCCCTGAGCACTGATCTGCTGCGCTTGGATGTTCATGGGCTGGTATTGCATCGCCTGAGCGGTTCCAATCCCTGCCTGCCTAAATCCAGCTGCTACAGCTTCTGGCAGGCTTCCTGCGGATTGCATGGCATCTACGGCTGTCTGTGCGCCACCTTTGCCTCCAGGTGCTGGTGCTGAAGAGCCAGTAACAACCCCAGTGCCAGTTGATTTCTGAACAGAGCCTAATTGCTGATTGAATAGATCTGTTGGCCCGCCTGCTCCTGCCGCCGCACGACCAGGCCCAGCCTGACCGCCCGACAGATAGTCAAACTCACCGGGCAAAACACCAGTAGAGCCGCCGCCAGTCCCGACCTGACCGCCCGTCATAAAGTCAGTGCCACTGGGCAATGGGCCAGCAAAAGGGATAGCGGGCCCTGCCGATCCAGGAACTGGCGCAGTTGTTGTTTGCTCTTGACCGAAATTAAGCTGGGCCGCAAGGTCTGGATTGTATCCAAATGTGCTTGGATCAAATGTAGATGTTTGCGCCCTTTGAGCACCGCCTTTAGTTCCACCCGCTGGTGTTGTAGCTCCACCGCCAGCCATATTTATCTCCTAAAACGGGAATTGACCGCCGCTGTAGTAACGGCGGATATATTCGGCACGTTGCTCTGGTGTCATATCGGCAAAGTTGCCAGTGCCAATATCTCCAGACCCCATTGGGTCAATAAATTGGCTCGCAATGGCCTGATACTGACCGGGTCGGCGAGTCTTCAGCTCCTCTAGCGCCTGCTCAAACAAGGGCGCGGAGGAGTAACCGCTAACGCCGCCAGCCTCAACCGTCTCTGGCATAGAGAAGTCGCCAGCGCCAGCCATCCCAAACGCTTGCGCCATCGCATTGACGTTAGAGCGAGCAGCCCGGTCAGCCTCGTTAAATGCCGCAACATCAGGGCCAAACTTCGGCACATATCCAATACGCGATATCGCCTCGCCCCTAGCTAGGTTCTTTTTTGCCGCGTCTTCCATCCACTTCGGGATCTCGACCTTAGTGCTTTGGCTACCGCCTTTCCCGCCTGACATAGTTAAATCTCTTTAGTTAAACAAACCATTGTGGGCTTCCAATCAAACGACTCTAGCGCCTTGACCCAGCCCTTCCTTCCAGATAGCGTTAATGCAGAGCATCCTTGTGCCTTGGCCCACCAGATAACGCTCTCATGCATATCAGTCAGTGTTTCTAGCTTTCCCCCAGCTAAAAAGATGTGCAGCACCTTCTTTTTTGGATACAAAAGCATCTCAGTAACGAGACAGCCATCATCCGCAGGCCATAGCTGCATTTGACCTTGAAGTATAGCATAGGCGACGTCGTCATACTCATGCGTACCGCCCGAGAACCTAAGCGCAGCCTCAATCCACGGCTTACATCGTTCTATCTCATTCATCCATGCATCCGGGTGATATTTAGCGTTGTCGATGGTGCTGAAGGGGCAAATGCAGTCGCAGCTGATGCGTCTAGCGTCCCACTTGTACTATCTACCGCCCACATAACCTGGAGGTAATCGCCTGCACTAAAATCTATCTTGGCCGATCGAGACACAACCAATGTCGAGCCGTTTTGGTGCAGTGCATTCCTCATAGTTGCGTCGCTAAGGTCTGCTCCGTTTACTCTCGGCCAGAAGTAAAAGTTCACCGTACTTGATGAGCTTGACGTTATCTGAGCAGAAAACATCACCAGATACTCACCGGCCTCCTCAAAGACAATCTTCGTAGGGTCTGTGCCATCTAATGTAATACCCACATTTCCAGTAGGGGAATCATATTGGATGGCATAAGCCGTATTGACTGCCGCAGCGGTGACGTCTGTAGTCCTAATCAGAGTGGCGTGACCATCTTCCAAAATGATCTGCCTAAATACGCCATTCTTCGATACTACGGGGTACTGGTTCTGCGTGTCCCACATCAGGATCCCGTCTTCCGTTGCAGACTCCCCGGTGCCTTTATGCTCCAGAATAGACCGTATTCGGCCTAGATACTGGACTAGTCGTCTAGCCCATGTCTGCCATGCATAGCCCTGCGGTTGAGGTATGTATTCACTCACCGCCGCCCGCCCGGGATGATATCGAGCCTATTAACGCCTACCCGCCAGTTAGCAAGCCTTTCCCCTTCCACCCTGATGCGGACTTGTCTTCCGGTAAATCTCAGCGATGTAGGGTTAGACATTGAGTAAGGCCCATATGACCGCTCAGTATCGTTAGGATAAAACCGAGTCTTGAATATCGCCTGAACGTCACCCTGAGTCTTCTCGTCAGGGATCATCTCCACCACAGACGCCACCTCATCACCAGACGCCAGCATGATCGGGCCAGACTCTGCAAATGGCGTTAATGAGCCATAGTCAAAGCCGATCTCATGCTCATAGATATGATTATCGGCAGGATCTGCCCACATGGGATGTCGGAACGCGCCGTGATCTACCGCAGCCGTCCTAGCAAGGTTGCCAGTTGACCAGGTATTCTCTGCGTAATTCCAGACAACATATCGGTCATTCTCAGTAGATCCACCGCTGGGATAGAACCACCAGACTTCTGAATACCGAGCGTTTGTTGTGGCGTAGACCTTAGACTGCTGGGATTGGTTAATGTCGCTGAAAACGTAATCAGAGACCTCTGACGGCACCTTTGATACCGCCCCACCGGAGTAGGTGTAGAACGCCTTCCTGCCCATCCATACCGCACCCAGATCGGTAACGGCCGCAGCCTTCCTTGAGATGATGCCGCAGGACGTCCCCACGCGCTCTCTGGAGTAGACATATGGAGGGCCAAGGTAACCCATTACATGGGCGTCAATCGTTGTCAGAATGAGCGTCTGCCCCCTCACACGAACCGCACACATGATGTCGCCAGCCGTCTGGAGCTCAATATCACCCGCCTCGTTTGTGGCAGCTGGAGTCCAGACCGTATTGTTCTCCTTGTCGCACCATTGGACTTTTCGAGGGTTGCCCCCAGCACCTAATGCGAACAGGAATCGCTCCTCGGTAACAATCAGCCCAATACAGTCAATTGGCGCGTTAGTAATCTGCGCTGCCGGTACTGCTGAGTTTAGCTGCCACTCATAGAGCTTGCCATCATCCGGGCTGCAAGCAACCAGATACTGGCCGAATGTATCTAAAGACCATGTTGTGGCTGGCAAGATCGTGAGGTTATCGAGGCGCTCAGTACCGTAGTAGTCCTCGCCATATGGGCCTGCGCTGTAGCCAGTGAACGCAGACGCATCCTCTCGCCCAGCTGTAAACCCTGCCGGGGTAATATCGGCTTGTGCGCCTGACTGAGTATATGCGTAGAGCTTGTCATAAGTACCCGCAGCAAAGCGCCTGGCTGATGTGTTATCAGTCCACGCCAGCATCGCCCGGATCTTATTGGTGGCAGCTGTCTGGGTCTTTTGACGCCAACCGCCAACAGGCCCCATTGTGCCGTCAGTCCAACGGATTAGGTTGGCATCACGCCAACGGTTCTGACTTTGCAGGTCAGTTCCGTTCCGATAGACGCCCGCCTGTATTTGAAGCGGAACAAGCGCCATGTCTTACTCTGGCTTCGTGGGCCAGGTTATTTCGCCGGGGAAACCGTCCTGTGATGGGACGTCACGCAGTGCCTGCCGATACGCAACCATTTCTGCGGATGGCGTCTGCCCAGACTCCAGCGCCTTCAGGCATATCCAATCTGTTTCTGCTAATAACTTATTGCGTTCTGATCGGATGGTTTCAGACAGACCCGCGTTTCTTTCGCTCAGAGCTGCATCAATTTGATCCTGCACGGAAACCAAATTCCCTTGGGCATCCGTATGCTCTTGGAACATATCGTTCTCTGTCCAAGCCCATACCCATTCACCTTGGGCGTTTTGCTCAACACCATCCCTAGTCACAATTTTGTAATCAGAAGATGGAGCGGGTTTCGGGGATGAAAAAACTGGATCAATTTCGAGCAGATCAAATACATTGTCATTCCACGCTCGTGGCAACGACCTGTGACTATTCGCTGCGCGAATCTGCATTTCTGATTGGATTTCTCCGGTCGATCTAATTCGGTATTGAGACATTGTTTCGCCCTTTTACACTGGAAGCGTCATTGTTGAGGTGTGAACGTAGATAGCGATAGCGCCATCTCCACCATGAGAAAAGTTAGGCCCATAGGAGGCTTGGATAAACGTGCCTGCGCCCCCGCCACTGCCAGCCCCTCCGCCCGGAGTTCCGCCGGGTTGGCCCTTGTAGTTGTTTGAGGAGGTTGCTCCTGTCCCGACGTAAGCGTATTCGCTGAGTATTCGATCAGAGCGAGCGCCATTAAAAAGTGTGTATGCCGCACCACCGCCCCCGCCAGACGATTTTGACGTATTAACGGAGTCGCCGCCTTTGCTTTGTGATCCAAAAGTATTTGCGCCTCCACTCCCGCCATATTTGACCGAGCCATTGCCAGCACCGCCGCCGCCAGATTGCGTGCCGATCCCGTCAGATCCGTCAGTAGAGCCGCTTACTCCATCCCAATAAACACCTTTGCCGCCAGCACCGCCATTGCCATCAAACCCACCGGCACCGCCGCCGCCACCGCCGTAATTTTGTTGGCTAGAGGTCTTTCCACCTAACCCACCAGCGCCTCCATCTCCGCCGCCAGTAGTAACGCCGACGGGAGTGTTAGAAAAGCTCCTAGACCCTCCTGTAGAAGCTGGAGATGTCCTTCCCCCGCCGCCGCCTTCTGCAGTTGCAACAAAGGTTCCGTATGTAAGAGTAGTATCTTCGCCGTCATTGGCAGGCCCATCGAATCCTGTCTCACCGTATGCCGTAGGCCCCTGCCCGCCCCTGCCCACTACATAAGTAATTGTATCCCCAGCGGAAACGGGAAGATTTGAAAAGTGCGCTAATCCACCACCCGCACCTCCGTAATATGAAACATTATCAACAGAGCCATAAGGGCCTGCTCCGCCACCGCCAACCAGCACGGCGGAAACGTAAAGCTGGTCATATTCTCCGGGCACATCTGGCACAGTGAATGTTTTGCTGGTTCCATCCGTGTAAGCCAGCAACGTGGGAATCGGCCCCTTGGAATCGCCACTTGTATTATCAATATCGAAATTGGTAATTGAGTAGCTGTCCGTTTCGTCTATTGAGGTTGTCGGAAATGCACGATCATTACCCCAGCAAATCCGAACGGCCCCCGGCCTCCCAGACGAGTAACTCAACTGGCTTTCATTCATCGGATATGTTTGAGGGCTGGTTACATAATTATCTGTGCCTGTTCCGCCCCCACCAAAACTACCGAACTCATGTCCATATGAACCGGGGTAACCGTAATTTGAAGTTCCGGGCGCGGCTCCACTCGGCCCCTCTCCCCATACTCCTACGCCGCCACCTCTGCGTCTTGCGCCGCCTCCGCCGCCACCTCCGCCAGAGCCAGCAGTGCCATAAACGTATGCGGCGCTAGTATTTCGATATGTTCCTGTACCGCCAGAGCCAGAGTAACCAGCCGCTCCGCCACCGCCCCCGGGATATCCATCGGAGTAAGAGCTTCCCGTTCTGCCGGCACCTCCAAGCTCGCTGTTAGCTACATTGGATCCAGTTCCATCACTTGAAATGAGCTTAGTTGCGCCTCGGTATACGCCTGACTTACCGCCATCTCTACGGTTTGAGGCAGTACCGTCACCAAGCATCCCAACCTTGACCGTTAAGGTTTCTCCGGGGACAACGGTCATTGAGCCATACGCTAACCCGCCGCCATCTCCGCCCGTTGCGTTACGACCAATTTCCCCAGCGCCTACGCAAACAACATGGATTTCTCCAACGCCATCAGGCACGACAAAGCTATAGTCTGTAGTTGGCTCTATGCCACTACCAAATAAATCGGTGCTACTTGTTGAGTCCTGATTATTTAAATTGCTAAAGTCTTTTATATAAAAAGCCGCCTCGCCAGGAGTGGGGTCGAAACCGCCAACACCCGCCGCAGCCTGAATAGCTTTAATTGAAGAGCGGCTCACGCTAAACCCAGCCCTGCTGTAAATCCGTACCAGGTAGTACCACCGTCATGCGTGATGAATACAAAGTAATCCACCGCGCTGGCAGTAGCCGTCAATGTTGGTGCTGTGCCTCCCGGCCAATCTACTGCCGTAGGCCATGTAACCACAAAGCCAGATGCGCTAGCGTCTTGCACCAGCTTCAAGCTAAATGCCGAAACCTTACCGCTAGAGGCCGGGTTGCTGAACGTGAACGTAGTGTTCTCTGTCAGCGTATGGCTGAAGTTAGTGCCATCTTGGAGGTTTACGGTTGTTGCGTTGCTCGTTGATGTAACGGCCGTGTACTCCTCAGAGATGCCGTTATCAAACGTAACCACGCCGTTAGCATCAGCTGTTACAGCTTTGCTGGCTTCACTGGTTCCTAGTGTAGTGATGTCGAGATAATTAATCTCTGCAGCTGTGGCAGTAACGCCGTCGAGGATATTTAGCTCCGCAGCAGTAGATGTTACCCCGTCGAGAATGTTGAGCTCTGCGGCTGTAGAGGTAACGCCGTCTAAAATGTTGAGCTCCGCTACCGTTGCGGTAATCCCGTCCAGCACATTGAGTTCAGCGGCCGTTGATGTAACAGCAACGCCACCAACCTGCCATGAGCCTGCGGTGAGGTTTGGCGCGATCGCCGTAGTCCCGTCCAGCAGGTCATCGAGCGTGTCGAGGTTGGTGTTTAGCTTTGTTCCCCAGGTGTCATCAGATGCGCCGACCTCGGGCTTTGTGAGTCCATATGTAGTGGTAGTTGTGTCGGCCATGCCTAATCGCCCCTATACGATGCTTCTGTCCATGTATCCGTTGGTTGAGTCACCGGGATCCACTTGTATCTAGCGTCTCTTTGAGACACCTCACTGGTTAGAGATTCCGATGCTGAGAAAGGTCTAATTCTAACATATGAGTCAGTCATAGACGCTGTAATCGTTGCTGTAGCCGCCCCTACGGCGCTGAAATAGCCGTTAGCGACAATTGATACTGCTGAGCTATCCGATACCGTTGGCTGCTGTATTCGCTGCGCTACGGCCGTTGGAGTAGCTGTAGATGTGTCTGCGGCACCGCTTAGGTGTATCCGCTGCCCATCTGCCTGAGCGACTACGGACGTCACGCTTACAGCAACCGGGACTCTCCATAGGTCAGGATCGCCGTACTGGTTAGTACCGTATGCGCTAGTCCCGTAGCCGGTTCTTAGCCTGTAATCAAACTCTGCGCCACCGTAGACATACTTGCCTACAGCGGTGGCAGATGCGCTTGGCGTAGCGGTAGCCTGGGCCTCCCATACTTGTGGGTAGCCATACTTACCAGCACTGTACGCACCAGTATCATAGCCAGTACGCAGGGCCATCTATTAGTCCAGAGTGATGTCGAGGTCGCCAGTTGGGATGCGGAATACATCGCCGTCTGCAATGGTCTTCGCCGTACTCAGCGCGGCATGAACCAGCATATTGCCGCCGGTAGATGCGTCATGTACGCCTATATGGCTTACAGAGCCCCAGTTGGCTGTAGCGGCAGGAAACTCTACCGCAGCGGTGTTGCTTGCCGTATCGCCCGTTACAGAGAAGGTGACAGCGGTTCTCGCATACGATCCGCCAGATACCTCAGTTCCTGCAGCGCCGGTATCGGTTGGGTCTGAGGTGAACAGGCCAACGTACCAGGTTGTTGGTCGAGTAACTGAATCCGTAGTCAGCGACCATTGGAGTACAGTTGTCTCAAAAGCATTTACAAAGCTCATTAATAGCTCCTAATTTTGAGTTTTAGCCCAGAGCCACCACTGCGGATTCTACGGCTTTCTGTGTTGATGGATTGGACAGCGTTAGAGTATAGCACAGACCAGACCTGCATCCTCTGATCGTCCTTTAAGTACGGGGCTGATTGCATCAATGACCCGTAAAGATATGCGTCTGGACTGCTAGTCAGCAGCCAGTTCGTTGTATTGCTGTCTGACAGTGCCGGGATCGGCTTGTAGTACATCAGTTCAGTCGAATACGTTGTGTCTGGCGTGGGGTAAACCTCAAAGCTCTCACCAACGATGGCGTAATACTTTGGCTTTCCGGTCGCGCTATTCTCATTGCGGAACTTCAGCATCTCAGCGAGGCTGATCAGTTCGATCTCAGATGACTTGTCATCGTTGACATGGAAGCGGATAGACTCAAGCCAATCAGCTGGCACCTGAGAGAAGCGGGTGTCTACCTCGCCCTCTGCCCGCTCAATCATCTTGTGATGGCGTATCTCTCTACCCATCTGGGCCTCTGCAAGCGCAATGAAGTCGCCAGCAACGCTAGCCAGGTCATCCCGGTTGAGGAAGTCAGCGATTGACGCCTTGAGCTCACTGTAGTTTGAGATTGCCATAACTTACTTCTTTTTTCCCTTCTTGCGCTTCTTTCCGCAGGCCATTATTTGCTCCTTGATTTAGTCCCCGAGCACTTCCATCGTTTTCTGGACAGTCTCAGGGGTGAGTTAGGGTCTTTCGCAGCCTTCGGGTGACTCTTCATCTGACCGGCCGATCGAGCGCAGTATGCGTCGCCCTTCTTGGTTCCCGGCTTTACCTTAGCGCCCTTCTGGCCGTAGCTAACCTTCTTGCCAGACGCAGTCTTTTTGACTTTCGCCTTGCCTTTAGCTGGCCTCATCCAATTATACCTTTAGCAACCGCAGAGCACTGTTAAGCTCTTTGTCTATTTGTCTAATGTGCTCTTCTCCGCACTCCTCGCAGATCGGAACACCGCAAATGTGCGACTCTTCCAAGTCTTCTACCGAGTTGCCGCAAATGTTACAGCTGTCCTTCATCGTCTCCACTCCTTGCCACCATCCCCGCCGTAGTTGCTCCTAGCAGGCCGTACATTGGCATATTACCGCGTATGAATCCACGCAGCACCTCTTCTGGCGTTTGCCCAGTAAGCCGCGATGTGCGCTCAATCATTTCGTTAATTTCAGTGATCATTGGCTTGCCTTCATAGCCCTTGAATCCAGCCCAAGACACATCTTGGAAGTTAGCTGGCTGCACACCTCGCTTCGCTGCCTCCTCCGCAACAATGGCCTCCATTATCCCATAAGCGCCATCTGGAGGCGCATTTAAGGGCTTCCCGCCAGAGGTCATGCCCCGGGTCATTTGCTCATCAATTGTCGCTCTTGATCGGTCTCCAAGGAAGTTCGCGGAGAAGTTAAAGCGTTTCGGTGTGTCTGCAGCAGTCAGGCCCTTGCCCTGGTTGATTACCTTGTCATACATCGCCATGTTGCCGGTCACATATCTACCGCCAATCGGATATGGCATTTCATATGCAGCTGATGGCGGAGACATACCCTGATTACGCAAGAAGTTGCCGTAAGCGGCCATCAGGAGGTTTGAGCGCGGATCTGCGCCGCCGGTTGTCGCTGCCATAGCGTCAGCAAACCTTTCCTTAAACGCCTGCCTGCCAGCCTCTGGGCCTAGCTCAGCAATGAATGCATCCTCAAGCTGGCCCATTGCATACCAATCCTGCGCCATAGGCCCCTGACCAGCATCGAACGCCGCGTTCAGTGCCGCTCTAGCCTCCGGGGTGTCAAACTGCTCTCGCTTCTTATCAATTGTCTCCTGCTTCTTTGGCAAAGTGTCAGTCAGCGTGTTGCCTTGGAGATTGTATTGAGAAGGGTCTGCGTAATATCGATCCTCCACTGGGAACATGGGCTCAAACCCGCTCTCTTCCATATCTTTCATGATTGCGGATCTTTGTTTCTCAACCGCCCTCTGCTCTTCAGACGAGCCTTTTGATAAGAATGATTGATTTTTCTTCTTATCAAACTTCTCGACGGGAGCCCCGACCTCTGGGTATCGCTTGGCAAGCGCCCTAAATGGAGCAGCTGCGGCATCCCCTATCACTGGCACTACCCCAAGCGCGGTTGCCGTCCCAAGCAAGCCTGCCTCTACTAGATCGCCTCTCTGAGCGGCATCTACCGTTTCTGCTCCGCCTTTGACATCGCCAACACCAGGAAGCAGATCGACAATGCCGAGAAGCCCGTTAGCGGTCTGTCTGGCCGCATATGGATTGCCCTCATACAGCCCGGCACTCAGCAGCCCTCTAGTTATGAGGTCGCGAACCGTGTCAATCATCCCCGGCTCAAACGGGACTAGCTGAGACTCTTCTCTATCGGCCATCTTCGGATTTCTTCCTTTTGGCGTACTCCAACGCCATCTCAATCAGCTGCGATGTTGGAACTCTATCGCCAGTGAATGCGTCAATGCCTGCTACGTTCTCGTAGTAGTCCTGTATCGAATCCTCTGGGCGGTCTGCGTAGCTTTTGTATTGGTATGCCCGGGCCATTTCTTTTGCCACCTGGGGCGATATACCCTCTCTAGCGGCCCAGTCGTAGCCACCAGCAAAGTTAATCGCCATATCCAATAAACCCCGATCTACCCGTGGGCCTAGCTCTGGATACTCTC
>Ga0196905_1000246_pt1 | contig 21824 bp, 38 predicted proteins | sample CB_VirMetaG_3_FD_169098 | JGI IMG/M metagenome (GOLD analysis project Ga0196905, IMG submission 169098) | Freshwater to marine saline gradient viral communities from Chesapeake Bay - CB_1508_1S Viral MetaG (v3) (version 3) | ecosystem: Environmental > Aquatic > Marine > Coastal | place: USA... | reverse complement strand
CCTTCCCGTCCGTCTCTTCTAGAATCGACATCAGCTCATTGAGGCGGTTGTTCGGAATCTTGGTTATAGCACCGTCGTCCGAGGTAGCAAATCCGCAGCTTATCTGATGCAGTCGGAGTAGCTGAGTGATTACAACGGTCGCGGAAACAGAGTCGCCCTCCTCGTTGATCACGGTCATTGCGTACTTCTTCATCTCTTTGTACATACGCTTCTGCTCAGGCGTCATTTCGATCCGACGAGTCGTAAAGACTTTATCCGGCAGATCAAGACATTCCTCTTTCAGAACACGAGTAGAGAACGATTTAAGAATTTCAGAAAGCTCGTCTAGATTTTGAAAGCCGAGAATCTGATGGTAGGTGTGGCTACCACTGCTTCTTTTGATCATGTTTGCGTAGCGAACGCAGAATGAGTAGTAGCTTGGAAAGCCCAACAACTGAGGATTCAAGAATTCGCACTGCGAGTAGAGATCCAAAGGGGATTTCGTTACCGGGCTACCAGTCATGATCCTACGGAACCGTGCAAATTTTCCGAGTTTCACCATCGTCTTGGTGCGTTTAGCCTTCGGATTCTTGATCGTGGTACTTTCGTCGATCGCCATGTAGGTCGAGTGAGCTAGCAGAAACTTCTCAGCGAGTTTCGTACCCTTACCTGACGAGAATGCCTCTACGTTCATAACCAGAATCTTCAGGTCATGGATATCAGGATCAAAGAGGTCGATGATCTTGCGTTCTTCCTGCTTACTAAGGGCCGAGGACCATGTACCTACACGATACTCCACGTGTTCAGGAAGGTGCTGTGGGATTTCTTTATCCGTCCAGTTACGGTAGACCCCTTTTGGTGCAATGATCAGCGCACCGGTAATGGCTCCTCTGTCATAAAGGACAGCCATGTTGTCAATCGCAACCTTCGTCTTACCTGTCCCCATATCCATGAGCCAAGCCCATTCGTGCTTGTTCCAGGAATCTTTTAACGCCTTCAACTGGTGTGCGTAGGGCTGGTGCTTAAACCGATATTTTTGTTCCATAGGTGTCCTTGTTCTTCTTTCTGCGGGCAAGTATAGCGTAGAACGGGCAGAAAGTAAAGGACGCTAAGTGTTTTTCAAAGAGAGAGAATATATTAAAAGTTCTAATACGATTTTGCTTGAGGGGATAGGTTGACTTAAGTTTTTCTTAAACCCTTTGGTGCAATCTATTAAAACTCTAATAGATTTAGACTTAAACAATAGCTTACTAATAGACTCTAACTCCTCGTTTCTAAACGGATATCGAGGAATCCTATTACTTTATTACTTTTTCCGAAGGATTTTTTAAAAAATTTTTTAAAAAAGCGATCTAAAACTACTATACGCTCCGATAGGTTCCGGAGTACGCTAGCGGGCCGCTTTACTTCCGCCCTTTTGGTCTTTATAATAGGGCTACGGTTAGGGGAAGACCTAGCCGCAAACAGAGAGGATAGTAATGACCGTTTATGTAATTCAAGAAGCTCTAGGTAGGAACATCCTTCCAGCTCGCGAGTTTGGCGAACTAGAAGTGCTTCTACCGTCTAACGCAAATATTGTCTTGAGTCCCGGTCCTACCGTTCGCAGGTTAAACAAAGCTCTTGGTAAATTCTCGAAGGAGGACTATCTACTTTTGATGGGCGACCCCGCAGCTATAGGTATAGCGTGTGCGGTTGCAGCAAAGGCTAACAACGGAGTCTTTAATTTGTTGAAGTGGGACAAGTTTACAAGCCAGTATTTTCCGATTAATGTTGATCTAAATAACACCAGAGAGGCGTTCGAGCTGATCGATGCTCCCGAGTATTCGACTGAGCCGAGCATCCCTGTGCGTGTTAAGCGTAGTAAGAAAGGAGAGAGTAATGTCGATAACGGATCTTGATGATCTACTAGGTGGCGACGACCTATCTTTTGGTGAAGCACCATCAGATGAATCGTTGAGCAAGGTTTCCAGTCTAGCCGAAAAGCAGGTTGAACTGCAGCAGCGTGTGGAAGAACTGGAACAAGACCTGAAGATTGCAAAAGAGGATCTTCGTAAGGTGTCGGAACAGGATCTACCCGAAGCCCTGAACGAATCTGGCTTATCTGAGATTAAGCTGCGTGATGGCACAAAGATCACTGTTACCGATTTCGTGAGTGCCTATATCTCTAAGGAACGCGAGCAAGAAGCGTTTGGTTGGTTAGAGGACCACGGCTATGCGGACATCATCAAACATGAAGTAACTGTACGCTTCAATAAAGATGAGGATTCCAAGGCTCACGAAACAGTGGACGCACTTCGTGCTAGAGGGTTGATGCCTTCTGATAAGAAGTCTGTTCATGCTTCTACGCTCAAGGCTTGGGCTAAAGAGCAGACCCAAAAAGGAGTCGATATTCCTGAACAGCTGTTCGGTATCTTTATCGGTTCCAAAACCAAAATCGTTAAGAACTAAAGGAGAGTGTTATGCCGACAACTAAGAAAGCAGACCTAGCGGTGGTAGATAATGAACCGAAAGAATTACTTGTACTGGACGAGTCGTTTGATCATCTGGAAACTGGGCTTGAAGATGTCTCTAAGGAAGACATGGCGATCCCTCTGCTTCAGATTCTGCAAGCATTGAGTCCGCAGGTAAACAAGCGTGATGGTGCTTATGTCGAAGGTGCAGAAGCTGGGTTCATCTACAACAGCGTTACCGCTACGGTCTATGATGGTGAGGAAGGTGTTAATGTAATCCCATGTGCATATCGCAAGGCGTATGTCGAGTGGGCTCCACGTGATACCGGCCTCGGTCTTATCAAGGAACATGAATCTCGTTCCATTCTTGATATGGCGATTAAGGACGATAAGGGTAAGTATGTTCTCGACAATGGTAACTACATCGAGGAAACAGCCTACTTCTATGTTCTGATGGAAGATGAGAACGGTGGTATTTCCCAAGCCGTTATTCCGATGAAGTCTTCACAGCTCACGAAGGCTCGTAAGTGGGTTACTACCATGAAGATGCAGACTCGACTAAACTCTAAGGGTCAGCGTGTTCCAGCACCTATGTTCATGAACCGTTATCGTCTGACCACGATTCATCAGCAGAACGACATGGGTAACTGGTATGGTTGGGGGATCGCGCTTCACGGACCTCTGTCCGCTGATGATCGTGACCTCGTAGAGACTGCGATGACTTTCAGCAAGGCTGTTAAGTCTAACGAAGTTAAGGTCCAGCAAGAAGAACAAGCTGGTGGATCTACTTCGGGTGATACTTTCGACGCTGAAGATATCATGTAATCGGAGGGGCGGTCCTTCGGGGCCGCTCCTTTTCCAAAGGAGAGTTTATGAAGTATGCGGAGCGATTCGCATCTCTCCTTGCCGGTCTAACAAAAGCCTACGGTAAGTTTACTGCCGGAGAAGAAAGAGCAGACGGGAAACGGCAAGGGCGTATGGTGATGGTCTCGGAAGATTTATCCGAGGAGCGAGTACTAGAACTATGGGAAAAACACTTATCTGGAGATCAATCGATCGGCATAGTACCGATCCGTGAAGACAACTCTTGTTTTTGGGGCGCAATCGACATTGACGATTACCAGCTAGACCTCAAGAGTCTAGCAAAGCAGCTCAAAGATTTAGAACTACCGATGACGATCTGCCGCAGTAAGAGCGGCGGAGCGCACATCTATCTGTTTATGACATCGCCGATTCCTGCGCGTAAGATGCAGAATAAACTGCGAGAGATCGCAGCGGGTATCGGACATGGTCAAGCAGAGATCTTTCCAAAGCAGACCAAGCTACTCCTTGAACGTGGGGATCGTGGTAACTGTTTGAACATGCCTTACTTCGCTGGAGACAGCACGACTCGTTATGCGTTAGACGATAACGGTGATGCACTTTCAGTAGAAGAATTCCTTGCACGAGCCGAAGGCCACAAGGTAACGCACGAACAGTTTAAGAAACTCAAGATTAAGGTACAGGTCGATGAAGTCGAATGGTTGGAAGACGGACCTCCTTGTTTGGTTCATCTCGCGCAACAAGGCTTTCCTCAAGGCACTCGGAACAACAGTCTATTCAATATTGGTGTCTATCTTAAGCGCCGCTTTCCGGATGATTGGGAAAAGAAGATCGAAGAGATCAACCGAGACTACATGCAGCCACCATTGGCGGCATCGGAAATACTAACGCTGCAAAAGACGCTGAAGAACAAGGACTATGGTTACAGATGTAACGAACAGCCTCTTGTTAATCACTGTAACTCTGCGTTGTGTAGAACTAGAAAGTATGGCATAGGTGCAACGGGCGGGGTTCCAATGTTCGGGACACTCTCTAAGTTTGAGTCGGATCCACCGATCTGGTTTTTAGATGTCGAAGACGGGCGCTTGGAACTTGAGACCGAGGACCTACAGAATCAGCAGCGGTTTCAGCGCAAGTGTATGAACGCACTAAACCGAATGCCTCCTGTACTTAAGGCCCAGACATGGCAGCAAGTTGTGCAGCAGCTTTTGGATAACGTAGAACTTATCGAAGTGTCGAACGAAGTATCGACCGAAGGTCAGTTTCACGAGCATCTTGAATCGTTCTGCACAGACCGTTCGCAGGCTAAGAACAAAGATGAGATCATGTTGGGTAAGCCGTGGTCCGAGGACGGTTATACATACTTCCGTTTGAAGGATCTACAGAACTTCCTTAATCGACAGAACTTTAAGGACTACACACGAACACAGATTACTGCTCGTATCATCGCAATGAATAACAACGATGCGAAGGCAGCGAAGGGGTTCTTTAATATCAAAGGTAAGGGTGTCAATCTTTGGCGTGTACCTGAGTACGCTCTGATCGATGGGCCATACGACCTTCCTGAAACAATGGAGGAAAGCCCGATATGACGCCAGATCAATGGTCCATCATCCTTGGACCTCCGGGTACAGGAAAGACCACAACGCTGATGCATCTGATCGAAAAGGAGTTGGACTCTGGGACATCTCCTGATCGCATTGGATACTTTGCGTTTACAAAGAAGGCTGCAACCGAAGGGCGTGATCGTGCAATGGAAAAGTTTGAGCTAACGCCTCGACAGCTTCCATACTTCAGAACGCTACACTCCTTTTGCTTTCAAGAGTTGGGTCTTACTCGTGAGGTTGTAATGTCCGCAGCAAACTTCAAAGAGTTTGGTGAGGATTTGGGCTTGCGTTTAAGTGGCTCTCTTGCTTCCGAGGAAGTAGGTTCGTGGAACATGAGCCGTGACGAACAGTTGCTTATCATGGATAACCTCGCACGAATGCGTATGATTCCTCTGCGTCAGATCTACGACGAGCATGACCATAATAACGAGTGGAACGTCGATTGGTTTGAGTTAGAGCGTATCTCGCGAGCCTTGCGCAACTATAAAGATCGTATGTTGGTCCGTGACTTTACGGATATGCTCGTTGACTTCATCGCACAAGGTGCGTGTCCCAAGTTTGATGTTGTGTTTATTGACGAGGCACAGGACCTAAGTCCGCTGCAGTGGCAGGTTGTTCACAAGATCGCACAACACTCTGACCGTGTGTATATCGCAGGAGACGATGATCAAGCTATCTTTCGATGGGCTGGTGCAGACGTGGATTACTTTGTTAATCTCTCAAGAGGACGGGCCATCGTTCTAGACCAGTCGTACCGTATTCCAAAGACGATTCATGATCTATCGGATACCGTTATCAAGCGAGTAAACAACCGTGTTCCAAAAGAGTGGAAGGCGCGACGTGAAGAAGGGGCCATCATCCACGATCCGTACTACGAAAACGTGGATCTGCATGACGGTACATGGCTATTGCTCGCCCGCTCGAACTACCATCTGGATAAGCTAGATGCGTTCTGTCGAGAGGAGGGCTACTTCTTTGAACGTCGTGGGCGGAACAGCATCGCCGAGAAAAAGATTCTTGCGATTAAAGAATGGCAGCGGCTTGTGTCAGGTGAGTCACTCAACGTTGGTGAGGTTAAGAACTGTCTGACCTACATCCGTGGGACCAAGGTTAAAGATCTGGAGAACGCGGACCCTGAAACACGGCTCTCGTTACGTCAGCTTAAGCAGCACTACGAGGTTAAGGTAGAGGGGAATTGGGAAGACAGTCTTAATGGACTTACGGTAGCCGAACGCAGCTATCTTGGAGCGATGCTCAGAAGAGGTGAGGAGATTACCAAGAAGCCCCGCATAAAACTCTCGACCATTCATGGTGCAAAAGGTGGCGAGGCGGATCATGTGATGGTACTAACCGACCTCTCTAGCAAAACCTTCAAAAGTTTTGAGCGTAATCCGGATGACGAGACACGGGTTATGTATGTTGCATTGACACGAGCTAAGAAAAGTCTCCATCTCATCGAACCAACCACGGAAAAATACTTTCCTTTGTGACGTTTTTGCCTTTACGTTCTTGCCCTTGGACGTTATAATAGGGCGGTAGGTAAGAGAAAGTAGAGCCTACTCGACAATGCAAATAGGAGACTGTTATGTCTAAAGAACATCACCCCCTTCACGGTAAGCGTCTGAAGGATGATGCAATGATTGTTCTCAAACTGGTCCCGGAAAAAGAGGACAAGATCTCTCCGCAGATGCGAGATATTTTGTTTACTCTGGACGACAACGGTGGACAGCTGCCATTGGGTGAACTCTTTCAGAAGCTGGAAGGTGTTCTCTCTACCAAGCAGCACCCTCGCAAGGTATGGAAGTTTTACCGCCGTCAGTTGCTCCAAAAGGGCTGGATCGCTGTGGAATAATCGAACCCTCGTGGGGCTTCGGCCCCACGCACTTTTACTCAGGAGGATGCATGGCATCAATACGCAGAAAGTTGAAAGAGAACACGAACGATTCTAAGAACACTCGAATGGACCTAGCCTCTGCTGGTGTTTTGGGTAACTGGCGTCCAGACGAACTGACGCACATGAGTCGCTACGATAAGATGGTAAGTATGGCGATTGACGAGTCTAAGGCTCTTGGTCGCCCGATCCGTATTCTAGAAATCGGTTGCGGCGAAGTATGGCCGATGCGAGTGCTTTACAAAGCCTACACGGTTAAGAAGTCTGATGTGGTCGAAAAGTATATCGGCTACGACATCGATCCAGCTTGCGAGCAGGAACACCCATACTGGCCTAACGGTGGAGAGGATATCCATGACAGCGCATGGTTTAAGACGGTTAGTGGTGAAGTCCGCATCCAAGACCTTACGGTTAATCCGAAGCTGGATCTCGAAGATGGTTACATTGATTTCTTCTACACGACCGAAGTCATTGAGCATATGGGACGAGAGTTTATCGAGCCGTGGATCTCGGAAGCCGCCAGAGTACTTCGCCCCGGTGGACTTGCCTACGTCTCAACACCGAACCACGACGGTAGTAATGAAAAACTGCCAGAAGACCACGTCTACGAGTGGGGATTCCAAGAGCTGCGAGACTTGCTTGATAAGTACTTTGCGATCCAATCCGTCGTTGGAAACTTTATACAGCTGCCCAATTTCAAACGGGCTCAAAAGATGCATGGACGATGGTCCCCAGACCAAGTAGACATGATCATGAACCGCTTCGGTAAGCAGTGGCAACGCATGATCCTAGCCATGCCGTATCCAGAAGTAAGCAACAACGCAGGTTGGATTCTGAGGAAGAAGTAATGCTCCCAGAAAAGCTCGAGAAGGCTCTGTATTGGGTTAATGAGCGCGAGCGTATTCGACTCGAGAAGGAAGTACGCAAGAGTCCTAAACCTTGGACCACGGATCCTATATTCCAGACGCATAAGTTCTGCAATGTATTCCGTGAGGATGATCGCAACACCCGCTGGCTTCGTGAGAATATGCGGGGGCCGTTGCGTAATAGTCCTGATGTGGTTATGGCGATTGTGATCTTCCGATGGTTCAACCTTATCAACACCGGAGAGACATTACTAAAGCATCACCTGCATACCCTTTGGGATTCCGAGCTTGCGGATAAAGTAATCCGTCCTCAGCCTAAGTGGATCACGTCAGCGTATGTGATTAAGTCTCCGAACGGTATGGATAAGCTAGCCGGTATCCGATGGTCGATAGATCAGATGTGGTCTCATCGAAAAGACCTTTACAAAACTTTCATGTCTGTTAAAAACTTACAGAAGTCTTGGGAGGTCTTGAAAGAGTATCCATATATGGGACCGTTCATGGCGTACGAAGTGATTACCGATCTACGACATACCCATGTGCTGGAAGATGCGGACGATATTCTAACGTGGGCGAACCCTGGACCGGGGTGTATGCGTGGTCTGAATAGACTCTCGGGTCGAGATCTGAAGTACACAAGTAAGAAGCATGACTGGCAGTCTGAGTTGCAAGAATTGATGCACTTTATCAACGATCACAGCGCAGACCATGTCAGACCTTTTGAAATGCGAGACGCAGAAGGACTCTGTTGTGAGTTCGATAAGTATTTGAGAATAGAGAATGGTGAAGGTAGTACTCGTTGTAGGTACGATGGCTGCCAATAGCTGCTGGGGTTTTGTCGAGTGTTTTGACCAGCAGCAGAGGTGGGTGTGGAGTGCCTCAGGGTTCATATACCTGAAAACCCACACAGTCGGCACAGTTCTCCTTGGTGGCTAGTCCTCCGAAACAGCATGTAACTGGGAACCGACCGTTTAGCCCACGAGACGGGCTTTTATCAACAAAGGAGACAATATGATTACGATACGTGCACGCAATGTGCAGGATGCATTATTCCTAGGACTCGATAGCCTCAAGGCTCATGGGGTCTATCAAGAAAGCAGAAATGGAACAACGATCGAATTTGATGAGCCTGTAACCACCACTTACGCAAGACCGACTGAGCGAGTGCTGTTCTATAAAGAGCGCGACGCTAATCCATTCTTCCATCTAATGGAAAGTCTTTGGATGCTTGCAGGCCGTAACGATACTGATTATGTAACGGACTATGTTAAGTCGATGATCGACTTCTCGGATGATGGTAAAACCTTCAACGGTGCGTATGGCTACCGTTGGATTCACCACTTCGATGTAAACCAGCTTGCGGTTGTAATCAAAAGACTGCGTAACGATCCGGAAGACCGCCGCTGTGTAGTTGGTATGTGGGATCCTCGACATGACTTGGATCTCGTTACTAAAGACCAGCCGTGTAACACGCACATCTATTTCAAGATTCGTCGTGGTAAGTTAAACATGACAGTATGTAACCGCTCTAACGATATGATCTGGGGAGCCTATGGTGCGAACGCTGTACACTTCTCAGTACTTCAAGAGTACATGGCTGCGATGATCGGTGTGGATGTCGGTGTATACAATCAAGTTAGCGATAGCCTCCATGTATACGACAACGATCTATACAAGCGTGTGATGGGTATAGAACGTGATCTACACAATCCGTATGAGTACGATAGTATCACTCCGTATCCGTTGGTAAAGAACACCGATACATGGCTCTATGAACTCAGCATGTTCATGGACGAACACTGGGATCTGAACTTCTCGAATACATTCTTTTCGGATGTAGCTATACCCATGGCCCTTGCATACCGTCTACATAAAGCACGAGACTACAACGGTGCGTTTGAGATGCTGGCGATGTGTAAGGCCGACGATTGGCGTATCGCTTGTGTTCAATGGTTAGAAAGAAGAAAGGAAAACCATGACAAGAAATCACAGTCTTGATGAGATCTTAGATGTAGCACTTTGCATGGCTAAGAAGGTTCTGGTATTACAGCAGGACCCAAGCAAGAAGTGTTATGAGTTAGACGATATAGCGGAACACGCTAAACAGATTACCTATGAACTGGAGGATAAGTATGTCCACAACGAACTACGAAAGAGTTAAACAGATCGCTCTGAAAGACCACGAAGCGTTGGTAAAAGCAGGCGAGTCATATGGCGATAGTTGGAAGCAGCGTGGCGGTGTAGGCGCATTCATGATGCTCGCACGCAAGTGGGACCGTATCGAAAACCAAGTGATGCCACATATGTGGGACATCTTTGTAACCTACGAGAAGGACACTCGTGCAGAAGGTATCCTCGATGACATTCAAGATCTGCGTCGTTACTTGATGCTCGTTGAAGAAGAGATTACTCGTGCCAAAGGCTAAGAAGAACGTGGAAGTACCAGAAACCGACTGGGTCGCTCCCGACTCGTTTCCGAACCTTAGCGATGCCAAGATTATTGCGATCGACTTAGAAACTCGAGACCCAAGTATCAAGACCCGTGGACCGGGGTGGGCTAGAAACGAAGGTGAGGTCGTAGGTATTGCAGTCGCTGTCGATGGGTGGTCGGGGTACTATCCGATCGCTCACGAGGGTGGCGGTAATCTAGATCGCAAGCAAGTCCTTCGATGGTTCAAGGCGCAGATGGACGCAAATCCTGATGCGAAGAAGCTGTTTCATAATGCGATGTACGATCTCGGTTGGTTACGCACGGTCGATATCAACATAACGGATAACGTGATTGATACCATGGTCGCCGCACCGTTAATCAACGAAGACCGTTGGTCGTATGCGTTGAACGCTCTGGGTAAAGATTACCTCGGTGAGAAGAAGGACGAGAAGCTGTTATACCAAGCAGCGGAAGCCTTCGGGTTCGATCCGAAAGGTGAGATGTGGCGACTACCCGCAAACTTCGTAGGAGCCTACGCCGAGCAGGATGCAGCGTTGACCTTGAAACTATGGCACACGCTAAAGATTCATCTGGATAAACAAGACTTGTGGTCGATCTTCGAACTTGAGTCCTCGCTTACTCCGATGCTTGTTGAGATGCGAGCCAGAGGTGTACGAGTCGATCTCGATAGAGCGGAGGAGCAGTCTAAGAAGCTCAAGGCTCGTGAGATACAGATCTTCAGTGAGATTAAACGCAAATATGGAGCCGAGCCACAGATCTGGGCGAACGCTTCGCTAGCTGAAATCTTTGATAACGCAGAGCTTCCATACCCTCGAACTGAAAAAACTGGCGCACCCAGCTTTCAGGCCGCATGGTTAGAAGCCCATGATCATGAGTTACCGAAGATGATCGTCGAAGCACGCAAGCTAAACAAAGCTCGCACGACATTTATTGATAAGATGATTCTTGAGCATCACACCGATGGCCGTATCCATGCAGAGTTGCATCCGCTGCGTTCTGATGATGGTGGTACGGTGAGCGGTCGATTTAGTTACTCGAATCCAAACTTGCAGCAAGTACCTGCTCGTGATCCTGAGATCGGTAAGATGATTCGTAGCCTCTTTATTCCAGAAGAAGGCTGCTATTGGGGTGCGTTCGATTACTCGGCCCAAGAACCACGAATCACGGCCCACTATGCTCATCGCTTGGGGCTACAAGGTGCAGCCGAAGTAGTCGAGGCGTATAACAAGGATCCGAATACCGACTTCCATCAAATGGTTGCGGATATGGCGGGGATTACTCGTAAGCAAGCGAAGTCCATCAACCTTGGTCTAGCGTATGGCATGGGTCAGAAGAAGCTAGCTAATGAGTTGGACCTTACTGCAGAAGAGGCGAGTAAACTCTTTGCGGAGTACCACATGAAGGTCCCGTTCATGCGGGGCTTAAGTTCCTTCTGTAGTCGTAAGGCCGCACAAGCAGGGTCGATCCGTACTCTACTTGGTCGTAAGTGTCGCTTCGATAAGTGGGAACCGTCTCAGTTTGGTAGTCGCAAGTTTTACAACTCTGCCGAGGAAGCAAAGCTGGAGTGTGTTGGTGCGATCCGTCGAGCGTTCACATATAAAGCAATGAACCGACTTATTCAGGGATCCGCTGCGGACATGACGAAGAAGGCGATGCAGCTTCTGTGGAAAGAAGGCTACCTTCCCCACCTGCAGGTACACGATGAGTTAGATTTCTCAGTCGAGTCGAAACCAGACGAGCTGCGTATTCAACACATCATGGAACACTGTGTCGATATGTCCGTACCGATCGTGGTCGATGTCGAAACAGGTCCGAGTTGGGGGGAGGCTAAATGAAGGCTAGGAACCTTATTGAACTGGAGCAAAAAGTTGACATTGAACTTAAGAAAGCAGAGACCGTGGTCGAAACAGCAAAGGCGAGAAGTCTTTCACAACGCTCTGCAAACTACTGGATCATTCGATTGAGTAACCTTCAGTTTATGAAGGAGTTTATCAACGCTCACAGCATGTTCAAGTAATGTCAGAAGCAGGACTCTGGAAACTCTTACGGGCAAACATTCAGGCTGATCTTCAGAGGCTCGAGAGCGGAATGACCAGCCGTGGAATCCCGGATGTCAATGGATGCCACGACGGTAAAGAGTTTTGGGTCGAGTTAAAATACACAACGACCAAGAAAGTAGCACTGAGGCCAGAACAGGTTGCGTGGCTATTACGGCGCAGCAAAGTCGGAGGTCGAACCTTCGTCCTTGTCAAGACGCCTAAAGAGTTGTACCTATACTCTGGAACCATGGCCCGTGAGCTACTGGACGATGGTCTAACGGTCCCGCCACTCGAGAAATGGAATATCAAAGCAGTGGACTGGGAACAACTATTGAGGATATTGGAGGGAACGTGGAAATAGTTTTAGAACAACGAGGGAACGAATGGTACTGGTGGTTCAATAATGAAGAAGAACTCCAGTTTGGTCCGTTCAGCTCTAGGCGTGAAGCTGTTGAAGATGCGATCAAGCATCAGCAAGGCTGTGCTAATGGACAGTGCGGCTTCTAACGCTGCATTTACTTTCCGTTTTAGTGCAGCCTATAGTTAGGGGTAGCTAGCGATGACCGTTAGCGCAACCCTTTAGAAAGGAGAGTAATATGGCTCATGAAATTGAAACGATGGCGTGGACCGGTGATCGTCCGTGGCACGGCCTTGGTGTAGAAGTTGGTCCTAACATGACCCCCGAAGAAATGATGGACGCCGCCGGTCTTACTTGGACTGTGTCTAAGCGCCCAGCGTACACTCTTGATACCCCTGAGTGGCACGAAGATGTAGGGCTTATTCAAGCGCCGAACTCGTACTTCATTGTGCGTGACAGCGACAACCGTGTACTGTCTCCAGCCGGTGCGAACTATGTACCGATTCAGAACGATCAGATCTTCGACTTCTTTAAGCGTTTTACTGAAGCCGGACATATGAGTATGGAAACGGCGGGCAGCTTGAAGGGCGGCAGCGAAGTTTGGGGTCTGGCTAAGATCGCAGACGATTTCGTACTTCCCGGTGGAGATGAGATTAAGGGCTACCTGCTCATCAACCAGCCGCACATCGTTGGTAAGAGCATGATTATCAAGCTCACGCCGATTCGTGTGGTGTGTAACAATACCCTGCAGATCGCTCTCAGCAGCGAGGGCTTCGGAAGCTTCCGTATGCCGCACCTGTATGACTTTACCGGTGACGTTGTGCAAAAAGCAGAGGAAGCGTTGGGCTTGAGTGCTGCGGGCATGACCAAGTTTAAGGAAGCCGCTGAATTCTTGGCGGAGACCAAAACTACCGGTAGCAACGTGATCAACTTCATCTCACGCTTGTACCAGCCAGCGTTGCTTGGTCCTGACGGTACGCCGATCGACAAGGACACGCCGATGCGTGACCAGATGAACAAGACCTCTGAGCTTGTGTTGGAAGCAGTAGAGCGTCAGCCGGGTGCCGACCTCAAATCAAGTAAAGGTACTTGGTGGGGCGCACTGAATGCTGTAACCTATGTGGAAGACCACATGCGAAATGAAACCGAATCCGGTAATGCGCTACACCGTGCGTGGTTCGGCCAAGGAGCCACCCTCAAGGCTCGTGCACTCGACTTGGCCATTGACTACGCAAAAGCAGCGTAACTCCTCCAGACTTGACCCCTCTTCGGAGGGGTTCTTTTTTCCCAAAGGAAATGCATGTCCGATAACAATTATGAGAAAGATAAAGTAGTTCAAATAAACCTTCGCATGGAGACGTCGTTAGGTCTTTGGTTAGCAGCCCGATTCTTACAGGACGAAACGCTTACAAGTGAGCTTTCGTATGCAATGATCGAAGCGGGTATCGAGCTTCCCAGCTATAACGAAGATATGCTGATTGAGTATTACATGCCGTGGCTCAAGGCTAAAGGTTTCATCACAGATGATATTGATGACGCCGAAAGTGTTAAGCCGTTCTTGTACCTTGTATCCAACAACTGTCACTAATGTATGATCGAGATATTTTTCTGTATGCTACGGGTATTGCGTCCCGTTTTTATGGTGCTGTTTGTGATTGTCTGGCTTGCTCTAGCGGCTTCTTAGCTTTGCCTTTACACTCGTTAAAGTGGAGGTTATAGTTAGTACCAGGCTGCTAAACGGGTAGCCCCAACCATTAGAGAGTATAGAGATGACTGAATATAGCTCAATTATTTTGAGGAACATTACCTCACAACCGATGACTCCGACAGAGTTTATCAACAAGTTTAAGTCCCAACTTCCGAAAGGATGTAAGGCTGAACATATCAGCAGCAGCTTTAGATACCTGCTTGAACGTGGTTCTATTGATGCTGTTGAACTTAGCCCCGAAGGTAGCAAGCGTGTCAAACGCGCTTTCTTCAAGAAGGGTACAAGCAAATGTTCGGAAGACGCTCTTGATCGTCTGCTGCAAGCCGTAGCTGAGATTGAGATCGAACTCCGCACACTACGTCAGATGCGTGATCTGGCAAAAACCTTAGTCTGATAGAAAGGAGAAAGTTATGCAGACTGCAACCGCAACTTCTGAGAAGAAGACCCCAGCACCTCGTGCTAAGAAGACCTCCGCCGTACCCGCTCCGAAGGCCGTAGGAGGCCGTGGCGGATCGTTCGCAGGTCGTACCGTTAAACTGGTATCGAAGCCGAAGGACGGCGTTAAGATGGCCGCACAAGCCCGTGTAGTCCTCGCCACCCTTGAAGCGTTGGGTAAGAAAGCTACCCAGCAGGAACTGATCGATGGCCTTATCGCCAACGGTCTCAAGACCAAGCAGGAGCCGAAGCGCATCTATACCTTCTACCGTCAAGCATTGATCGATGGTGGGTATATTGAACTTGGCTAATGAATCACCGGTCCCCTTCGGGGGACCGTGAACCTTGGAGCATGCTATGAACATTCCTAAACCTGCAGAAGCGGTTGAGTATCACAATCCATATATGTATGTGGAGAACGACCAACCGATTGTCTTCATGAGCCCTGAAACGAACACCAACGGCTGCGGATTACGCGGCTACATTCATGTTCGATACGAAGACCTCAAACGCATCTTCGGCGATTACAACTCTCGTGGTGATCGGTACAAGGTTGACTACGAATGGATTGGTACGATCGATGAACAGCCGTTTACGATCTACAACTGGAAGAACGGACCGGGATACTTTTCAGATAAACCTGAACTCGGTGCGCGACCAGAAGAGATTCCGATGTGGCATATCGGTGCACACAATGCCGATACCTACAACGCTGTATGTGACTACATAGAGAGACGCTTGAAATGAGAATGCTCCCTTTAGAAATAACATTGATTATTGCATCGGTTCTTATTCTTATCGGAAACATCGCTATTCTATTGGGGTACTTGTTATGAGTGACGCTAGCTACGATGCCATGATCGATCACATCTTTACCAATGTGGTTACTTCAAACGACTGTTCCGAGTGTGAGTACGGTCAGTACTGGGAAGACTGGTCTGGTACAGGCGACTCACCCGGTGCATGGGAATGTCTTGCTACGGAAGACGAACAGTGTCCCGTTGTACGCGACTACATTGAAAAACACAGTCAGGATGATTATGACGACGTTGAATGACAGTTATAAAGCGACGATTGATCGCATCTTATCAAAGGAGGGTAAGACGCACGTCATTGCGTTTTATTCATTTGAGCAACGGGATTATTTACAACAGCGAGCAGAAGAACTCGGCTGGACATTCTGGAACGAAGACGGTAACAGTTTCGGTGCAGCCGTAGTTAAGAAGGAATCTACTTAATGAAGTTTCCAACTCTACTCGAAGATATTGCAACGCTTAGTTTTACAAAGCAGGACGATGGTAGCTATCGCGCAGAGTATCCCAATGGCGCAGGCTATTTAATCGTGCAAGGCGACCGAGTTACCGGACGCGACGAAACCGGAGAACTTCAATATGAAGGATGGTTTTCTGGTTACATTGATCACATATTAAACACAAAGGAGATTAACCATGACTTCTAGAGTTTATTGTTCCGAATGCCTGTACTATCGTCAGAGCGATTACTTGCGTGAGCACACCCAAGACGATGGGTTGTGTATGTTCAATCCACCGACCGTGATTCAAGGACCTGAGAACGCCATGTTTCCGGACAACGCACGACCACGAGTTAGTCGTAACGATTTCTGTGCGCTAGGAGTACTGAAGAAATGATTAAAGACATCCGAAGAGTAGAGTGGACAGAAGGCCGTGGCTGGTCAAGGGGAGAGCGTTGGGACTTTCAGGTGATGTACGAAGGCAGCACCAAATGGGTGCCGATGAAGTTTAAAAAGCTGAGCCGCAAACCGCCTGAATTGAACGAGTATTGGGAGGTAGAGGAATGACAAAAGGTTATGCCGAGCTGTACCACAACGTCACTCAAGTGAAGGTGTGGCCAAGTAGCCTGATCGGTGAGTCTAAAGATCCAACAGGTAAGGCTGAGTACCGCTTGTATGAAGGACAGCTGACCGAGGACGATGGCCCTTGTTACTTTATTCAAAACGGTGATGGCAACACGATTCGAACCTTCAACTACAAGGACTACAGCGATGATCTGACGGAGGGAGAAGTGATCGCCTTCTTTCCTGCGGTGGAATACTTTGAGAGCCTTTGCCTTTACACTCCCAAAGTATGGGGCGTATAGTTAAATTGTTGCGGCGGATGCTGCGGCGACCTTCAGAAAGTATAGACAAGGAGTTAAACATGAACGAAGAGATTATTAAGTTGCAAGACCGGATCAACAAACTAGAACTTGATCTGGCTCACGCACAAGACGGTATCAACCATCGTGATCTAGCGATCACCAACCGTGACACGATTATTCAAACGAGTCACGAAGAGAACCGCCAGCTACAAGCGAAGCTTGAACAGATGCGTCAAGTAGAACGCAACAGTCTCGACTATAAGATTCAAGACATGGTCCAATCAATGGTTGAATCAGCGGTTGAAAACTTCGATTTAGAACAGCTGGTTGAAGATCTCGTTCGCGAGAAAACGATGGACATCGAAGCCGATCAGATCGCCGGACTAGAACGCTTTGTAGACGATTCGATAGAAGAATATCTCGAACGCCGTACCTTCCGCCTCGTCGTAGAATAAGCCGTTTTGCCTTTACATTGCCCCCGTTTGGGGGCTATAGTTAAAGCTGGTAGGTAAGAAGCCTACCGACCCCAGAAAGTATAGATAGGAGCATGGAATGAATATCAAATTACAAGCGATGACTCGCTATGAACTCGACCAAATTGTTCGTGACTACACCGGTTATCAAGAATACTCTGAGTTGGACGAGCAGTACGCCCAGCTTGAGCGTGACTGGCTTGCTCAGGTCAACGATATGATCGATCGCCGTACTCGTGAAGCTGAATGGTACGATGCCCTCGACCAAGATCTGCGTGACTACAACGATGTCCCGCTGAGATTCAGCCGATGAATATCTTCTATACCAACCGTGATCCAGTGCTGGCTGCCGAAGATCACTGCGACAAACATGTCGTGAAGATGATTCTCGAAACAGCCCAGCTACTTTGCAGTGCCCACCGCATTCTCGACACCGATGTACCGGAAGTGTTCTACAAAGCAACACACACCTACCATCCGTCAGCAGTTTGGGTACGCAGTAGCCGAGCGAACTATCAGTGGACCTACAACCTATTCACCTCGCTGTCCGTAGAGTACCGAATCCGGTACGGTAAGACGCACCTCAGCTGGGAGAAACTCGGTGATGCACTCCGTGTACCACCGAAGAACATTCCTGATGAGAAATTTACCGACCCGCCACAGTGCATGCCGGACCAGTACAAACGTGAAGATGCAGTAGCCGCCTATCGAGCCTACTACATCGGCGAGAAAGCCCGCTTTGCACAATGGGAATACACCAATCAACCCGCATGGTGGCCCGTGAACCTTGGACCTAGGAGAACAACATGCCATTCCGATTCCTTGACTTGAACCCCGAGGGTGAGACGGTCATTATTGAGAAACTTTCGCCAAACAAATGGAAACGCTTATCCACCTCGGAAGGCGTGAGCTACTGGAGGACCAAGCAAGCTGCGAGGCTTGGGTTCGATCCAGCGGATAAAACCAATCTCGCGGCACTTTTATTCCAAAGTGGAGTACCGATCGATGAAATACCTTGATGGAAAAATGATCAAAGCCTTACGCATTCAAAAGGGCTGGAGCCAAACTGAACTCGCTGAACGTCTAGGCGTTACCAGCTCCGCAGTATCGCACTGGGAGTGTGGTCGTTCCAAACCCAACAAAGAACTCCAACCGACCGTCTACGATGTCTTCGGTCTCGTTGTTGCACCTAAGAAGGGTGAGTTGCCGAAAGTAACGAAGCCTTCCGTACCACCGAAGCCGGTAGAGGTTTCAGAGACGGAGGGACAAATGCATCCGCTCCTGGTCTTTGTGCTCGTTGCCGCTGCTGCCATCGGTCTTGTTTATGCGATCGACTATTTCGTAATGCGAGGGCTGTAATGAACTTCGAACAACTGATCCGTAAGACCATGTTTCTTCATTGGAGACCAGCGGATAAACTGGATCTTCAGGCGTTCGCTGGAATCGAATCTGAAACAGCGATGATTTGCGAAGACGAGGACCACAGCGTGACGTACATCGCCGATGGTTCAACGCTTGTTGTCTCTGAATACCTCGACAACGGTGAGCGGGGGATTGAAGTCATTTCAGAACTTCATTTCACGATGGATCCGATTGGAACCGAACTTTGTCCTGACTGGGGAGTCGTATGACAGCTGACCAAAAGCAAATGTTTTGTCGCGAGTGGTATATTCGTGGCGCTCAACGGGCAGTAGGGGCATTCGCCGCTGCAGTAGAAGAATTCGAACGTGAAACATGGACCAAGGAACAGATCCTTGAAGAAGTGTCCTTCTTTCTAAAAACCCTAGAGCGTCATGGTGACGAACTAATGCCGCATATTCATTAGTTTGCCTTTACAGTCCCGGCTAGTGCACCGTACTATTAAAGGGTAGCGGGCCGATTCCGCTGCGACCCTTAGAAAGTATAGACAAGGAGCTACTATGAAAACTGAAACGCATATGCAGATCGAACATCTGCTCGACAGTGTGGAGTACAACGCCGATACCCGTTCGTGGTCCATCAAAAAGACCGCCGAGGATCAGGCTTATTTCAACAATGCGATCGACTGGCTTATGGAATGGTACGAGCCAGAAGATAGCGAACAGCGGATCATGACCCTTGATCAAATCGAAGCGATGGAAGAAATCGCGATCGAAATGAAGCAACGTGACCATTTTGGAGGTTGATATGTACTCAATTAAGCAATCGTTGGCCGCGCAAGGCTATGACCGGGAAGAGATCAAAAGCACCATCGAATGGATGGTTGAGGATTTGAACAATGGGATGGACCCAGAAGAGATCCTCTACGACAACGGTCTCGAGCCGGACTATGTGTTTGATCTAATGCGGTATGCGGGAGGGCTTTGAGATGAAAGTTGGCGATCTAATCGACTACCTGAAGCGCAACTATTCCCCCGATGACGCTATCGTGGTGGCATGGTGGGATCAGGACAGCTTCAGCGATGCGCACGACATGGACGAGGACGAGTGGGCAAAAGCCACCGTGTACATGGACGAGATGGACTGGAGCTACACACATGACGCCTTGGAATACACCTTAAACGAATACCTACGCATGGGGGACAACGCATGACTAATCCGATTACCTCGGTCAACGACTATCGCAGGGAGCTGCTTTTGCAACGCCTCGGTAATGCGGTGGAAAACTACCTCGAAGAACGGACCTGCGGAGAGATTCAGCAGGAGCTGTACCAAATGTACATGGACAACATGCGCAGCCCGGACTACTACATCGAAGACTTGTATGACTTCGTCAACGAACATGGAGATGCAGAATGACTTTGACTAACTGCTTAAGTATCGCGACCCTTGATCCAACCAAGAGTTTCACAAACGCTGAACCACGGCACCTCTGCGAAGCCCTCGGTGTGCTCCCCTACTGGGTGGACGACTGGAAGCGCGTGACCCGTGAACCTTCGGACAGTGGCTCAGGGTACGAGGATGACCTCAAAAGTTTTCTTCAAGACGCCTACGGCTTTCCGCTGATTGAGATCGAAGGGGGGACCGTTGCGGAGGACGGAGTTTATCAAAGCCGATACGAGGACGATTCACCTCTGCCCCCGCTTGCGGTGATTCCAACAACGCTTGGCAACTACTATCAATATGACTATGCCATCGTCGCGATTCCTACTTCAACGGGCTATTTTGTGACCCGTATGGACTGATTTTTCATTAGCTCCAGCCCCGCAACGGGGAAATCTTGCCCTCTTCGGAGGGCTTTTTTATGCACCGGAGTTGGAATATTAGAATCTTCGATGATTGTATTTACTTATGAGGAGGCGTGATCAAGAGGGGTTTTCGAGGGGTGTGATAACCCTGGGAATAGTACGGGTAATCTATTAAAAGTGGGGGTCCGAAAACAATAAGTAATAGGAAAGTAATAGTGCAAAGAATGGCGTTTGCCTTGCCTTTAGACGGAGGGATAGGCGGCTAAGTCCTCGAAAGTATTGGGTGTGGAGGAGGGGACTTGGACCACGGCGCATAGAAGGTTGAGGTTGAGTCTATTAGTTTATTAAAAATTCTGGCGGTTGGAAAAAAGTTTTTCGAAAAAATCTCTTGGAAAAGTAATAGAGTAATAGGATCAAGAGGAAATCCAATGGGGTAGAGGGTTAGAGGTCTATTGAAACGGTTTTCGAAAGTAATAAATCTATTAGAGTTTTAATAGGGTCAAGGAACGTGGACCTTGGAGCAAAAGTGTGTTGAATCATAAGAAATACTTTGTCTTCCTAAACCCTAAGGGATTTGATTTTTAGTAATTCTTTACTAATTTCAGATTTAAAATTACCATGCGCCTAGATCCGTGTGTCGTGGCGCTCCTAACGAGATCCACGGTCCACCGATCCCCCACCGTAGGCCCAGTGCCACGCCCGCTAGGAGGACGCCCATGGCATCTCAGCGCAAGCAACATTTTGAATTCGTCAAACGTGACCCGATGGACGTTCCAGCCCGCTCATCTGAGGACCAGAAAGAGCGACGGAAGGAACTCAAAGCACTAGAAAAGGACCTCTCTGCTCTAACCAAGGAGTACGGAGATCGAGAAGAGGACCTGCGACACCGATTGCAGAAGATCCCTCTTGAACCAGCCTACGATCGTATGAACGCCGAAGGTCAGCGAGAGATCAGCGGCTTTCATGATGACACAGGTCGATTCTGGCCACTGCTCACGGAGCGCGAGGAAGCGTTTTGTGATTTCTACATCACCGAGCGTATGACCATCGTCCAAGCGGCCATTCAAGCAGGGATGGAGGGACCGAGTCGAGGGGCCATTTACCTCAAGTTACGCGAGAAGATCCTGTCGAACCCGGTGATGCATAACCGACTCGTCGAGCTGCGGGACGAGGAGATCCACCGCGCGAACACCACTTTGGAGGGTCATCTGATCGAGTTGGCTCGACTCCGTGAGAAGGCGGTCGATAACGGACAGTTCTCAGCAGCGATCACGGCTGAGGTCGCGAGGGGTAAGGCGGCTGGACTCTACGTGGATAAACGAGAGATCACATTGAACAAGGTCGATTCGATGTCGAAGGAAGAGATCGTCGCACGCCTCGTCGAGATGCAAGAGTCACGGATCATTGACATCACGCCGGAGAGCGCAGAGCGCGATACTCGAAAGTCCCTCCCTCTTTC
>Ga0196905_1000244_pt1 | contig 21912 bp, 36 predicted proteins | sample CB_VirMetaG_3_FD_169098 | JGI IMG/M metagenome (GOLD analysis project Ga0196905, IMG submission 169098) | Freshwater to marine saline gradient viral communities from Chesapeake Bay - CB_1508_1S Viral MetaG (v3) (version 3) | ecosystem: Environmental > Aquatic > Marine > Coastal | place: USA... | reverse complement strand
GCAAGATTAACACTATTTACAAACGTAAGACAATAAAATGGCTCATAAACATATATTTTATGTAACAGGTACAGATGTAAGCGTGTTAAGCGCTCAAGAAGCTTCTGGTTATTTTTATCAAAACCCTATTGATGGAAGCAGTGACTTTTATACTAACACAGCAAGTAGTATGAGCTTTAATGACAGTACATACTCTCAATTATTTTCAGCCAGTAATTTTGATAGTGGTGTCTTTAATTATAAAAGATCTACAATAATTGATTTAAGTGCAGTTAGATATAGTGAGTTTGATACTATTGTTTTTAATCTTTCTGGTATTGATGACTCTACAAATACAATTGTTAAAATGTTATTTGAACCTGAAGATGGTATCATTCAAACCGTTACGTATAAAAATAACGAATTAATATTTGATAAAAATTTACCTTATAATTTAGTCATTGGAGGTAATACAGGAAGTAACCCTAAAAATGTTTTATATTCTTACGACTATACTTTAGAAGAAGAGCATCCTTTTGAAAGAACATTTCAAACTCGATTTTCTGCTTATAGACAAGATGGTATGATTGATGAATATCTTTTACCTCTTAGAGTAGCTAGAGATAGTATCTATAATGTTGCTGATAAATTTAATTTATTAGACGCTACTATTTTACCTTTATCATCTAAAGATTTGATGATAAAAATGGAGTTAGAAAATCCTAATTACGTAAATCATTTTGCAATAAAACGTGACATTACCCCAACACCTACAAGATCCTTAACCCCTACTAATACTCAACAAGCAACCCATACTAGAACACCTACTCCTACGTTCACAAGAACATCATCTCAAACACCAACAAAAACAAGAACAAGAACACAAACTAAAACACGTACTTATACCCCCACATCTACAATAACAAGAACTAGATCAAGAACCAGTTTTGTAACTAGAACTAAAACCCCTACTTTAACAAAATCTCGTTCACCGATAAACATTAACATACCGGTCACACCCCCTCCAACCCCGGCAGTTTCATTAGCACAAGATTGTAAAAGCAAAGAATTTACTTTAACTTATGAAGGTATAAACGATACTGTTGATCCTTCTACAGTAAAATTAGGTTTACAATATAATTATTCAGATGATGTTAAATCATATTTTGCAGTTGATATTCAACAAATTTTAGAAAGTAATACCGTTAAAGTTTATTTACCTGTAACATCAACTGACTACACGGTTACTCCTTATGTATATTTTGAAGGAGACGACCCTGGCATTACTGTAACAAGTGTAATAGTGACTAACAATTGTTCAGGTCATACTGTTACTTCTTTTACTCCTCCCCCTCCACCGGTGATTCCACCACCGGTGATTCCACCCCCTCCGGTAATACCACCCCCTCCGGTAATACCACCAAAAATTATAACTACACCTAACATCCAATCTGTGTTTCAGTTTGGTTATGGTCCAATTGTAGATAGCCCTATAGTTGTAAATTTACCTGCTCAGGATGGATATGGTGACTTTTTACCTTTACCGGCTTTATATCAAGTAGGTAATCAACAAGTTTGTAATATTGTAGTTAACTGGAAAATTATTAAATCACAAAGATCTATTTTGGAAATGATAGATTCTATGACAGTTAACGGAAAAGTACAACCTATTTTACCAGCCGGGGCAGTTCAAGTAGCTAAAGGGGAACGATCCGGTAGGTCTGAAAGTTTTAATGAAAATGGGTTATATTTGGGACCTGCTATAACTACATCTTACCCATGGTATGAAGCTATCGACGGTACAAGATATTTCATGTGGGCTTATGTGCAGGTAACTAATGTTGTTGATGATTTTAGTTATTATGAACGATGGAATGAATGTCATAGTACAATAAATCTTAATCAACCTACGGGGTATGAAATGAGATTACAAATTTTAAATCAAATTCAATACCCCGGAAAATATCCAGAAGCTGATCCCGAATTTACCGACATTCTTACGATACCTACTTGTAAATTCCCGGCATTTGAATATACTATTATACAAAATATGATATCTTATGACAAATGGGTACAGGATGGACAACCTCCCACTTTTACAATAACAAATAGTTAATAAAATGATAGATAAGAATAAGAACCCCTTCGAAATGTCTGCAGAAGAAAAAAGACGACAGATGGATGATATGTGGAATAGTTATGAAAGGTCTCTAGATGACAGCTTTGAATTCGATGAAGAAATTGAAGAATTAGAGATTTTTAACGAAGATGAATATTGATATTAACGGTATTTCTTGTATATATTATTGTATATGAGAAATACCTTTTCATTAGAGTTACTTAAAAGACTTCATCTTGCAAGATACGTTTATCTTAACGAAGAATTCAACGAAATCTACGCATGGTTTAGTGGTCCTTCAATTAAGATTTTTGAGTTTACCGGCGATGAAGTTGGTGAAGCTACTATTGTAAACGAAAGTACAAAAAGAGAATATAGTCTTAATGAAGAGATTAATTTTAGGGATGTAACTACATCTATCGATAGTATCGTTAGAGAACTTTATACCGGTGAGTCGGATGAATGAATTTATTAATGATGTTGAAGCTTTAATTGAAACTATATTAGAGTCTGATGATACAGACCATATGGAGGATATGATTGCTTTGTTTATGTATAACAATAAAGTGATGCCCGCATCAGATGAGTTTGAAATAATAATGGAATCAATTGCTGTAACATTATGCGAAAAAATGACGAAAAGAGTAATAACTAAATTTAGAGAACATATAGACGAATATGAGTGATAAAGTAAAATTATCAGTTAAACAAGTTAACAATATTACTGCCGAATGGAATGATCAATTTTGTTCTATTACTGCATGGCATAACGGTGATGGGGTTGATATCACGTTTTCAAACGTACCTCCTATCTCTTTAGATAATACTCAAGTAATTACTTTGCTTGCTGTTCTATCTAACTACACACTAATGCAGAAAATGGATGTAGCAGATAATATTGAGTTTAAAAAAAACGAGTGAATTCTGAAGAAGAGTATGAAGATACTTTTCAAGAACCAGAACCAGAACAACAGGCCCCGGAACCAATATTTGAATACAACCCCGATCCAGAAGAACATTCACACCCAGTAAATCTAGTTCCACAAAAAATAAAACAAATCGTAAATGAAAACGATTTAATTAATGAAATTACTGAATTTTCAGAGTACTTGGATAGAGAGTATGAAGCTCTCTATCCTATTGTTATAGAAAATGATGTAACTAGAAATAGTAGAAGGGTCGATCAAGAGGTTCAAAGAGAACTTGAACGAAGATTAGATTTAGTCGATTATATTAGAAGATTATTTCAAGAACGTATAGAAGGATTAGTTAAATGATTAATGTTTTATTTGCTACATGCGCGATTGGTGAAAAATATAATGAGAGATGTATAACCTCTCTTAAAGCTTACGATAAACTAAATTACGATAAGACAGATGAGCTAGTTATCTATACTGATGATGTAGACAGATATAAAGATATTGAAACTAAAATTAAACTAACTGTAAGGCCATTTAGTATCAATCTTTCAGGTAATAAGTTTAGAGATAATACAATACTAAAACATCTTATGCTTACATCTGCATTATCTAATGATAATGAGCATGAGATATATTGTTGGTATGATTGTGATGCATTTCCTATTATAGATAAAGATAGAATGCAAGAGTATGCAAACTATGATAAAGGTATCTATTACAAAGATGCTCATACATTTGCGAAGTTTGAAGATGTTTTATCTCACCACATTTATACCGATAGAGGTAAAAGATATAATACATACACCTTCTTAAACGTTACACATAAGGATAACATGCTTGTTGAGTATGCTCTTAATGATAAAGAAGAGATTACCTTTCCTGTTGAGACTTGTTTATTGTTTAACAGAGACTTATCTTCGCAATCATACCTACAGAAAGAGAAAGTATATATCAATACTACCATTGATGTAGTTAAGTATTGTATGGACTTTCATTTGAACGACAACTATGGTGAGAGTTTTGAATTAGGTATTATAATTGGTAAGAGTTTTAATAAAATAAAACAAATGCCAGTTATACCGTGCATGTGTGACTTTCATTATATGCCAGCTGATTCAACTCAGCAGGATGTTGAAAGATATAAAGACCGTACTTTATATAAAGAGTTTTTATTATGATTTTTTGAAGACCGTAACGTCAGGTAAGTACTTTGATTTAATAATCAAACCATTCATATCTTCTTTACCCATAATTGCAAATGCATCTTTGTATGTATTGAGAATAGGCTTACCTGCAACGTTAAAAGAAGTATTCAACAACACAGGAATAAATCCTTTATTAGCTGCTTCAGTAAGCATATCATACATAAGCTCATTCTGCTCTCTAGTTACGGTTTGTATTCTAGCAGTACCATCTGAGTGAGTAATACTTGCTAATTGCTCTCTATATTCTTCTTTGACATAAGCAGCAAAGTTCATATGTCTACTTTCACCTTCCCAGTCAAAGTAAGTAGATACATCTTCTAATCTCACAATAGGAGCAAATGGTCTAAAAAACTCTCTATGTTTAACTCTATCATTTAAAACCTTCTTCATTCCCTCTGCAGGAGAGCATATGATAGATCTGTTACCTAATGCTCTTGGTCCATGCTCAGCTCTTCCTTGAACAACTCCATAGATGTGTTTGTCTTTAAAAATTTGATCTATTATCTTGCTTAAGTTAAGAGGTTCAAACACTCTACCTTCAATCATATAGCTAAAGATATCGTTATCATCATATACCTCTTCCCCTGCATAAGTAAGATCCATTGGTTCTTCTGGTCTTAGATAATCAATAACTAAACCAGTACTCAAACCGCAATCAGATGAATTAGGTGCAATGTAAACATCTTTGCCGTGTGTCTTTCTTACATAATCTCTTATACGAGTATTGTAAAGAATATTCATACCACACCCACCAGTGATACAAACATTAGTTTTATAAAAGTCTATTAACTTCTTTACTTCATTAAAATGAAGCTCTTCAAATACATATTGACTTGTAGCAATTAAATCTTTAGCATCATTCCCTTTTAATCTATTTTCTCCTGATGCATGTCCGTGTTCATTAAAGTCAAAATGTAAACCTATCTTACTACCTAAATCACCCAAGTATTGTTCGGCTTTGTCTTCAACTGGATTCCAACCTACCCTATTCCATTTAGAGTAATAATCTTTAATAGGTTCAATCCAATCTTCTCTTACACTACCATACGAACAATACCCCATAAGCTTACCAGCATATGTTAAGCAAGCTTCACCATAGTCATGAATGTATTTGATATCATCTATAAAATAACCTAGATAGAAATAAGGATTGCCGTAATCATTAAAAGAGAAATGAATCGTTTTCATTTGTTTATCTCTTTCCTTCTTTCTATCAAAATGATATCCTAAATTCCATCCATCATCTCCCCCTCCATCAAAAGAGAAGACTAAAGCTTCATCAAAAGGGCTTTGATAAAATGTACCTGCAGCGTGTGATTTATGATGAAATGCAGCCCACCCATCACCGCTTGTTTCATTTGTATCACTGCATCCTTCAATCTGATTACCTTCGCTATCTAATCTTACTTGATTATGTTCAATCAGATCAACATTAAAGAATCTACCTATCTGTTTATTCTCCCAATCTGAGTTAATACTTCTTATTACATCTATTTTATCAATACCATATTTTTCTTTTATATAGTGTTTGATTATTTTAGTCATATACTCACCATCCATACGAGGCATAAAGTTACACCATGCTAAGTTTTTATGATTGAATAGTCTCTCTAATTCTATAGCAATAAACTCCCCTTTATTATAGATAGTAATGCCAGCATTATGGCCTCCTGATATACCTGCTATGACTTTATCTTGCACATATATACTTATCCAAATAACTAAATAATTAAAGTGTGGAGTTTTATACGATTTTTTATTATCTGGGTTAGTGAGAACTTATCTATCCCTTTTTGGACAGTAGGTCATATTCACTTATCAATTAAAGATTATCATATATCGGAAGCTTTATTAGCTAGTTTAGCATTGCATCTTATTGTGGGTGTCGGTTTCTTTATGTCGTATAAAGATCACATGGCTGATCAGAAAAAGGAATATAAACGTAATGAAGAAGAAAATTAAAAGCTTTAAAAAGTTTTATAAAGATGAAGACGAAACTGTCTTCTCTGGCCCTGGTGAAGAAGAAGCGCAAATCAAAGGGGAGATAATGCGTAAAAATATACCACAACAACCTGGCGTTAATAAAGCTCCAGATATAAGAAACCAACCTGGACCTAATTATACTAATCAGCCATCTTTACCCAAGATATCATATAAAAGAAAGTCTAAAGTAACCCAGCCGGGAATTCGAGAGACTGATGTGTAAATATGCGTATGTATGAATATAGAGCGAAGATCACGAGAGTGATTGACGGTGATACTCTCAAGGCTTTAGTCGATGTAGGGTTTAATATGCATCATGATGTAACTCTTAGACTATATGGTATCGATTGTCCTGAAACAAGAACAAGAGACCTGGAGGAGAAGGAAAAAGGATTCGAAGCAAAAGAAAGAATGGTTCAATTATTAGAAGCATGTAACTATGAGGTTAACATTAAATCACATGGTGTTGACAAATATGGTAGATGTTTAGCTGAAGTTGTATCGATTACTTCTCACGGTGAATCTAAAAATATTAATCGTGTTCTTTTAGACGAAGGTCTTGCTGTCGATTATCATGGTGGTAAAAAAGGTTGACGTTTGTAGTTTGTCATTATAATAAACGTATATGACAACAATGACAAACACAAACTACGATGGAACCACTACAACCTACATGACCGGACGTCCTATTGACTACGCAAAGCGAGTCGAAGGCAATCCTCAGCGCATCTTTGCTGAGTTTGAGGTCGGTGCTGATGGATCATTGCATGTTGTAGAGGCTCACGGAGAAGTAAAAGTAAATCAGTTCGCTACTAGAGTTAAAAAGCTTCGTGCTCGTAGCGTTCATCGCGTTCTGCGTAATGCAGGTATTAAGCGCACGTTGACTGTCAATTGATAGTTGACTAATTATAGAGCGTCCCTATCATAAACGTATGAAATGCATTACTTGTTCTAACGATATTGAGCAACCTAGAGTTGAGTTCGGAATGAAAACTTGCAAAGCTTGTGCGTTTAGAGGTAGGGACGTTGCTCGTTATAAAGGTGTGATGAATTGGTCGCACAAGACGGCGCCGACCATCCAAGTCATGTCAAGCGAATGTTATGACGAGCAGAAGAAATACTATACTCCGCAAGGCGCAAGATCTTCAGTAAAGAATTTTTCTAAGAATCTTTGCGCTTAAATAATTACATGGTCAACATTAGCTTTTTTACAGTTGATAGATCTATTACAGTCGGGCATATTGACGGGGGTTTCTTATGTTATTTTCCGGATTTTATTCCTTTTACTTTTGATAGTGATTTATTACCTGCAGGAGCATATCACTTACTTCATAATAGGTTACATGAAGGTAAAAACGAAAAGTCCTTTACTGGTTCAATCTTAGGTACTTACAAAGGGTCTAATAACGGAGGTCCTGAAATAAAACTTAAAATGACATTTAAGTTTGAAGGTGGGTTACTTCGAAGAAGAGAGTTGGATTTATTTGATATGACTTAAATACCTTTGTGCCTTCATTAAAAGAAGTATACCAATCTAGTGACTGTTGTTCAGATAAAAATACTGATCACAACTATCTTGATACATATGAAAAGTTATTTGCTGATAAAGTTGACAAACCTATTACACTTTTAGAAGTAGGTTATTATGAAGGTGAATCTGCAGTACTTTGGAGTAACTATTTTACAAATCCAGAATGTACTTTTGACTTTTTAGATATTAATAAACCTTCTAATAACTTTAGTAACCTTTCTAAATGTTATCTTTCCCAAAGAGTTAAATTTCATATTCAAGACATTCTTAAAATAGAAGAGGAAAGTTATTTTGATAAAAAATATGATATAGTTATTGACGATGGTAACCATTGCGGTAATTATCAAGAAGCAACAATACAATATTTTAAAGATAAATTAAAACCGGATGGTATTTTAGTTATTGAAGATGTACGAATAGAAACTTCTCCTTGGGGTGACCCCCCTTCTTTTGATAGTATAATAAATCTCCTTCCTTTTGAAGTAGTTGATCTTCGTAACGTATCCGGAAGATTCGATGATGTTCTGCTTGTGTATAGAAACTCATGAGTTTTTTTAGTTTGATTTTGTAGGGAGAGTCCTTAATATATATGTATGTTAATTGATAATAGCTTAGTCAGCTTAGACAAATTGGTCGGAAATAAAATTGAAGGCTCTTCAATAAATGACGTAATGGATGCTGGAGGTTTTAATTTCGAGGTAGTAGAAGAAAATCTTGGAAATAATGTTCAAGGAGCAGATAACTGGAAAGTGCTCCGAAGAGGTGAAGGAGGAGATGTAATCAATATTGTTCGTGATACATACCAGGTCATTCAGAATAGAGAGATTCTTGAGCCATTTGATGAAGTTCGTCGTCAGTTTAAAGCAGAATGGTCTCAGTGCGGTGTTATTGGCAAAGGTAATAACATTTGGGTTAGTGCAAAGCTTCCTGAAGAGCTGCAGCTTAAGAGCAATAGTCAAGATAAACTTTGCGGTTATATCATGGCTGTTCTTAATCATGATGGTACTAGAGCAGATTCTGTCTTTCCATATGTTGATAGATTGTTCTGTAACAATCAATTCAATACTGTAGCTAGATCAGCAAGAGGTATGACTATTATGCACCGTTCTAATTATGAGCAACGTATTAATGTATTAATGAATAGTTTTAAGAAAGGTATCGAAAAGAATATTGAATTTGTTAGTACTGCTGATGCTCTAGACTCACAGAAGATCTCTCGAGAAGAGCTAGAGAAGGTAGTCAGCCGATTGTTTCCTGATAAGAAAGTTCGTAACAAAGGAGAAGAAGTACTCCTCTCAGGAGAGACGTCAAGGAATCGAGTCATTGAGCTGTTCTCTAACGGCGCAGGAAACAAAGGAGAAACTCGTTGGGACGCTTTCAATGCTGTTACTGAGTATATTGATCATCATCAGGGAGCAAAGCGGATAAACAATGCAATCTTACGTGACGGTCAAAGCGTGCTATCATCAGATAGAATGCGCAGAGGATTTGAACGACGTTTCATGAACAATATGGTTGGCGGTCAAAGCAACAATCTGAAACATTCAGCCTTGAAACTACTTAGCGGTAAGCTATAATAGTTACATGATCGAACAACGATATATAAGCGGGCTGCTCTTTGAGAGAGCAGCTCATTTTTATAAAGATGCTCATAATCATCTAAGAGTAAAAGTATTTGAGCGATATAAAGAACAAACTCATCTCATATATGCTCATTTCTTTGATGATAAACTTCTTTATATTGGAGAGTGTTCAGTAGCATTCATAAAAAGAATGAATTGTTATTGTAATCATAATGGTGCATCTAATGTGAGGGTTAGAGAGTATGTCAATAGTATCTTTCATGGTAATCATCGTGATCCTGACCTTTGTACTTTTATTCATGTACCTAAGAAGAAGCTTATGATTAATGAAGAACTATCTATCAATCCATACGCTGCAATAGAGCAGGAATTGATAAATATTCATAAGCCAGTATTAAACAAAAAGAATGTCTTCCGAACAAAAAACAACTCTAATCGACGACGGTATGACTATAAACCCTATTAGATTATACGATTGGCTTAATAGACAAATCATTCTCAGAAGGCCTACTATGGATGATTATGACGCTGGTTTTACAGATTGTTTGATTGCTATCAAAGAACAGGTTGAAGAAGAGATGAAAAATAATCCTCGATATAATGAAAATAATGATAAAAAACGATAAGGGACTTCTTTACCAAGGTAAAAGAAGCTGGACAAAAGATCGCAACAAAGCATTATCATTTAACAATTATACAATTGCAACACAAAAGATGTTATCTGACTTTTATTTCTTCAGAGATTGTAAAGCTCAGTTTTTAAATACCTAACATAGATATAATTTCATCTTCTGTATCTTTTCTATCTATAACTAATCCAAAGTAGTTTAATATCTTTAGAGGTTTGTCTACACCTTGTTGTTCTTTTTCAGAAGCTACCCCGTGTATCATATTGCAGTAATTTGCTATTTCAATCTGTCTTGATACCCCAGTAGCTTTCATCTTAGCATGTTGACCTGCCATGCAAAAGAAAGTACTTTCAGGGTGAGTGCACTCGTTTGCTTTTTCACAAAGTCGGGATATTTCATCCCATTTATCGAGCATTACCTTTAGTTTATCATTATTCTTATACAGCATACGAGTTTCAACTCCTAGTACCGCATCAAGCATTTCTTCAGTAACTGCTTCTTTGACAGAGTTAACTCTTCGTCCTGTGTTGGGGTGATCTTTTGGATTGTCTATTTGTACTCTTACTGTATGGTGAGGGTAAAAAGTAGCATAGTATACGTCAAAGTCTTCCTCTAACATTTTAAGATAACTTTCATTATGCCATCCTGAATAAAAGCAATCACAATCGTTATAAAAAATGTAATCAAAATTTAATTCACTACATAACTTGATAGGGTATCTTTTTAAATTAAAATTAAATGTACCATATACCTCTTTAGGGTCATTAGGATAAAGCTCGTTAAAATCTCTAATAAAAACTCTTTCATTATTATAGTTGAACTTATCTGGCTTGTCCGTTAACATTAGGATAGAGAAGTTAGTATGTTTCAAAACAGAGTCAATCAAAATCTTAGATCGTTTGAAATATTGATTAGATTTTTCTCTCTCTCCGTCGATACAGATACTTCCTATTATTGTCTTCATTCATTCCTATTTAAGGAATATTCCAGTGGAGTCAAAAAGGGAAGGAGCATATAATCATTGTATGTTAGAATTAAATTTTAATCAGACTGATCTTTTATCTGTAGAGAATATCGAGATACCAGAGCGCTTCTACAGGCGTATGATGACTGGCATCGAAACAGTAGACGAATTTCTTCATGAAGGCTTCTTGCCTGGCTCAACTATGACTTTGACAGCTGCAGCTGGCTGTGGAAAGACTACGTTCATGATACAATTACTAGAAGGTCTTACAAAGAATGGATACAGCGTTGGATATTGCTCAGGTGAAGAGAATATCTATCAGCTAGCTATGACTTGTAGACGATTGCAATGTACCAAGCTTCAGATTGCTAATAAGACTGATGTAGATGAGATTGTTAAACTGACTAAGACAAATGACTTTCTAGTTATTGATAGCTTTCAAGCTTTGACTACTAGCAAGAAAATGAACAGCTTAGAGAAAGAACGATATGCATTGATGAAGCTAGTCAAGGCTGCTCAAGAGAATGAATGCTGCGTTTGTTTCATTATGCATCTTACTAAGGCAGGTAAGCTTAAAGGCACTACGCTTGTTCCTCATACAGTTGATGCTAATCTTAATATCATGATTGATGCTGAAGTAGATGATCAAGCTAGACGTATTTGGTTTTCAAAGAACAGATTTGGACCTACTAATGAATTGACTCTTATGATGACTCATTCAGGCTACGATATGTATAGCAAGGTTGTAGCTAAAGAGAACAAATACGTTAGCAAGAAGAATCAGAAAGAAATTATTAAAGACGATCTTAAGAAGAAGAAGCTTGATAGTGTTAATGTTAATCAGATCTGTAGTCAATATAAAGTAAGTGTTGTGTATGCTAATTCAGCATTACGTGAGTTAGTTGCTGAAGGTGCTTATCTTAAGATAGGAAGAGGAGATAATGCCACATGGCAGGTGTGTCATACTATTAAATAATTATATGTCAGAGAGAGTTCCAAGAATGGCTCCTATTAACAACCAAGGCGATGGTGAGGTTTATACTCAGTATCGCCAATGGCCTTTTAATAGTACAGATATGGATGGAGGTAATAAAACAGAAGGTAATCAACCTAATGCTTATCCAGGTGAAGAAGATGCTGAAGAATATAAACATGACTATGATCACTTAGATGGTTATCATATTATGATAGGTACTCCTGATGAGTTTAAAAAGTCTAAAATAAAAAGAGGTATACTTCTTCGTAATAATAAAGTTGTTTGGTCTCCTGAAAATGAACATCATAATAGATTACACGCAGCTTTTCAAAATGAGTTTGGAAAAAAAGATTACGATTTTTATAATCTAAGAGTTAAAGGCGATCAAGTACAACCATTAAGGTATCAGAAAGTATCTCCTTATAAAGCTATTGATGTTAACACTGATGAAATAAACAGCATACAAAAGATATTACCTCAGTTTGAAGTTGTTAAATCTTTTAGAAGTCAACCTAAATCTGTTCCATCATTCATGGATTATTATAAAAATAAGTTTAAGGGTTTATTTCACCCTGGTGATGAAGAAGAACCTAAATGAAAAAAGTTATTATAGTATATGTTATTGTTACACTTTTAATGGTAAGCATAGGAGTGTTTCAGAAATATTATACTAAATTAAAACCTATTTTAGAAGTAAAAGAAAAGATTGATAACATAACTGATGATGTAGAAGCATTATTAGAAGAAAAAGCATTACTTAAAAAGTACAATATAAACGATCTTAGTCATATTAAAGATTTTAATATGAACAAAATAGGCCCCCCAACTAATGCTATTCCAAGTTTAGATAAACCTGAGTTTGAATTACCTTCAGAAGAAGATTTAATACCTTATGAGATTCTTCCATTCAAACGATTTGAAAATGATAGAGGTTTATTGAAGAACATTTTTGATATAGATGATATCAGACTTAATAAGAACTTTAATTATGAAATAGATTCAGGTTATTTTACATTTGTACTAAAAGGTAATTTTCAGAACCCTAAACTGGTAATCGAAACTTCAGATGAGTTTCCTTTTGAACCTACTTTATCATTTAGTAGAATAAATGGCGATATAAATTATTTTTTAACTTCTAATTTTGAAACTCCTTTAACAGATAGATTAAATTTACAATTTGACGCTCTAGTTAACGATTACGATTATGGAGCTGAAATAAGATTAATTAAAACATTTCAGAATGATGATAGTGCTTTTTTATCAGCTATATATTCTAACGAAAAGGATTTACAGTTATCATTTGGTGTTGATTACAAATACTAAGTATTAAATATTAGTGTTAGTATTACTACTTCCAACCGTATTGGAGTGTGTGTGACTAAGGGGACTTAGGTGAAGCATATGAAAATGATTAATTTGGAGGTGGTATCTCCTCCCAGGTGCGGTAGCACTTTACTTTGGCATTTCTGTAAATATAATGTTGCAGGAAAAAATAATGGTTTCTTTCAAATAGATAATAATGTAAATAAATCTCACCCTCCTTTTGAAAGCGATCACATAAAGTTAAGCAACTTTGACTTTCATACATATTATATTGTTACTGTTAGACACCCTTTTAGTCAGTTAGCTTCTTTATTAGTATATGATAATAAGAATGAAAATAATACATATGATACATCTTCATTATCTGAAAGATATGTGATGGGTAAAGTTGATGAATCTATTAGAGATTTTAAATGGTGTTATGATATTTTAAAAAATAATACTTTCAATACCGTATTATTTAAATATGAAAGATTTGTAAATGAATATAACTATTTCTTTGAACATTTTCAAGAAGTATTTGGGTTTGAATATAATGAAGAGGATCGTAATAATTTTTACGAAAACTTTGGTTTAGAAGTTGTAAATTCTAGAGTAGGTTCAGAAGGATATATAGGTTATTCTCAAAATCATGTAAGTGTAAATCAAGGTAACAATGAAGAAAATATAAAATATATACCTAAACGATTTAGAAAAGCTATTCAGAACAAATATATTAGATCAGGAGTATATGATATGTTTAATTATTTTCCTGTTACTTTAGATGGTATAGAATATTTACCTTCTTACCCTTAACGTTTCTTTTTAGCATCATTAGTTGATTGCATATGTTTTACTCCCATAATCGTTCCAATGATACTAAATGAATTTGTTAATAATATACTGAACATATTAGCCCATGAGCTCTCAATTATCTGATTTTCGTTTCCGGTTACTATTGTGTAGAAGTATAATATAGATGTAATAAAACCTACTCCTAATATAACTACTAATGATGTACTTACTATTTTATTAACTAATTCGTTTTGATTTTTTTTAACTATGAAATCTAAATCTTCTTCAGCATTTAATTTAGCTTTTTCTGCTATAGCTTTTGCTTTATTAGATTCTTCTAGTGCTTTTTTTAAATCTATCTGAGCTTGTTCGTTTTTTTCTTTCCATTCTACTAGCTCTTTATTTTGTGTTTGAACCTGGCGAGTTATTTCAAGTCTTTTCTTTCTTGTTTCGATATCCTTTTCGATACTTTCTTTTACATATTTTTCTAGGTCAGGATTATCTGAAGTGTCTATAACTTTTAAAAAATTACCTTCAATTCTAATATTATGATTTACAAGTTCTAATATTTGTTCAGAACTTGTTTTTGAAAATTTTATTTTCTTCATTTATAGACTTTAAATGGTGCTGTTCTATCTTTATAGCCACCAAAGTCTTTTCTAAAATCTTCTAATCTTGGTTCTATTTCATCACTCTTGATTATCCAAAATTGAGCTCCTGCTTTCATGGCTTTAGCTTGTTCAGTTTCATCATTAGAGCTTGATATAATCCCTATGACAACCCCATCTCCGTGTACAAAGTTTATACGTCTACATAATTCAATCCCATCGAAACTACTCCCTATAATATTAAGATCAACAAATATACAATCTGGTTTAGATAAATTGTTGTCTACTATATTTTTAAAGTACTTTTCTGCTTCGTCAGCACTACTCATTGCTTTTAAAGATAAAGTTATATCAAGCAAAGAACATGCATCTTCAAAGACTAAATGAAACAGGTCTTCATCGTCAACTAAAAGAATGGAGTCAATCATCATGGCATCTGTTTATTATTTAATGATATTCTTCATCTAAATTGAATACTTTGTCATTAGGTAAGGTAGATAAATCAAATGTTTCGTAGTTATGTCTATCTATATATTTTTGAAGGGTTGTTGTAGCGGTCTCTCTATAATCTTCTGGAATTAATTTAAGATTTGCTTTGTTATCTCCTTTACCGCTACTAACATGGAAAGGTCTAAAGTCTTTTCTCTTCTTCTGACCGGCAATCATATCTTGAGCTATCGTTTCAGCACAAAAATCAGCTTGAAAATTATTAAACTGTTCATCAGTTATTTGAACGTTATAGTTATCACTGATAAAGGTTCTAAGATAGTCGTAGTTATTATGATAATCCTCATAATTGATTACAATACCATTACCTTTATTATTATCTACGAAATCGTAGAAGAAAGATAATCTTTTGTCAAGCTCATTCAACTTCATCTCTGCATTACCAGGTATGACTTTTATAGCTCTATCTTTTCTATCAATACTATCTACATGTAACATTGACCCATATATACCAAACGGGTGTCTGAATAGAAATAAGTTATTGTTTCCGTAATCATTAGCTGATTTACTCTTATCGTTCAACATTTGCGGGTGAACTAAACTACACTTCTCACAGACAAACTCTCTCAAGAATAAATTAAGTATTGTTCCTCCACTTCTAGGTACAGCGAATATGTTTATTTGTCCTATTGGTTTGGTCATATACAGAAGTTATTTAGCTCTCTCAATTGGATTTTAAACTTCGTACCTTGTTCTAATTTTTCACAACTAACTCTAAAGCCATGCTCTTCTAAAATAGCACAACATATATTAAGACCTAACCCTGAACCAGATTCTTTTTGCTTATCATTTCTAACATACGGTTTGCGTAACTCTTCAAATTGCTCTTGGTTAATACCTCTACCATTATCTTCTATAATAATAGACTCATTACTTTTATCAAAGTAAATCTTTACCAACTTTGTATCAGAGTCATTATACTTTAACCCATTTCTAATTAAGTTATCACATGCAGTGCAGAATAAAGATTCATTAACACTTTCATCAGGTAAGTCTTCAATAATTACACTTCTATAATATGATGTCTTACTTAGGTATTCATCTAATATACTACCTATGTTCTTTACTTCTCTGTTTAATTTTGCGTCGGGTTTTACTAAGTTAGTAAACTCATATACACCTCTATATACTTTCTGAGTATGCATTAACCCTTCTTCAATCATTCGTAATGGAGCTCCTATTCTCAATTCTTCTATTTTATCATCAGCTAATCTTCTTTTTAATGAGCTTACACCTCTCGGTATGTATGTATTGATACCTGAATGCATATCATGTCTTAATATTTTAGCAGCGTGTTCTAAATAAGCATTCTTCTTTTCTATCTCTTGTTGTTGAACTATTAAGTCTGTTATGTCGTGTCTTATACTAATGTAACCAAATAACTTATTATCTTTAAACTCTCCCTTAATCCAAGACTTAACAAAATATAACTCTCCTTTTTTGTTAATGTTTATTACACATGGATGGTACCATATTTTTCTATCTTTTACTACAGTACTATACATATCTCTCCAAAACTCTTTACCATGTACACCTGAATTAACTATATTATGATCTTGACCTAAACATTCTTCAAGTGAATACCCTGCAACTTCTAAAAACTTTTCATTTGCATAAGTTATCTTACCTTGAGCGTCAGCTTTGCTTATTAAAGAAGTTTCTTCTAGAAGGAGTTCTGCCCCTTCTGCAGTCTCATTTGTTAGCATCATCATATTAATATTTAATTGAGTTTTATTGGGCAAGTTACTACAATATACATATGAAGATAGAATATAAACCAGAGTTAAAGAGAGGATTTCTCTTTGTATGCACCGGTAATGTCTTTAGGAGTAAAACAGCTGCAGCTCTTGCCTGCAATAAAGGATTGTCATGTGCATCTGCTGGATTTGAGCCTTGGAGATTACAAGACGAACATCATGACGATAGTTATTACAATCATGGTAGTCAAAAAGACATTACTATGGATAAAGATGCTTATGAGTTTTGTATTAGAGAAGGTGTTAAAGATTGGGAAATTGAACCGTTTCAACAAGAACTAACCCCTAAACAAATACAAAAATCTCAAATCGTTATATGTATGAATTATAGAGAGCATTATCCAATGATGGAGAAGTTTAAGATGAAACATAATATTAATCCCCATAATATTATGTATTGGGATATACCTGACATTAGAAAGGAAGAAGGTTGGAAAGGTTTTGAAGATAACCTTGATTATGGAGAGAAGAAAGATATAATCAATATGGTTAAAGATAAAATTGATTCATTATTAATTCGTTTAAGTTAAATATTATTATGGGACTACATAAAGTAAAGATAATTTACCCGGGGTATAAAACTTTCGAATTCAATCGATTCGGTAATGGTGATTGGGATTACTTTTGGACTAAATTGAAAGAAGAATGGCAATCTCCTGTTCATGGATGTGCTACATTTTTAGATGCTAAGATCAGACCTTTCTCTGTTAATGACTTCATAATGGTAGATGATAAGTACTATCGTTGTATGTGCCCTGAAGGTATGGTTGAAGTATCAAAAGAGTTCGTAGATGAAATAGAAGATAAAATTCGTAATCATTATCTTGTACTTGAAAGAGATGAACATTTTTGGGCTAAACTTGAAGTGTTTGAAGAACTAGAAAGGACCAAAAAGAAAGTTAAACAGACATATGAATGCGCAGAAGTTTAAAAAGATAATGGCTGAAGTCAGAAGTGAAATGAATAAGATTTCTGATATTCAGGAAGAGTTGTTTATGAATACAATGAAGGCTGCTCTTATAAAAGAAGAAAGCGATGCATATTTTCATGCTTGGGACTATTTGTATAATAGTAAAAATGATGAACATTTTGCAAAGACTTCTATGGATAATTTACTAAAATCATTACATGAACAAGGACATAAGTTATCTCGCTATACAAGCACTAACTAAACAGTTAGCTGATAAGATTAAAGATAGTGATAATGACTTCGATTGCATTGTAGGTATTGCAAGAGGAGGTTCAGTACCTGCTACAATGTTGTCTTATCAATTAGAAATACCTGAGGTAAGACATATTCAATTATCTTCTTACACTGAACAACAAAGAGGTAATGTATGGATGGATGAGTTAGACAATAATATCATTCAACATATTAAGCTGACATACTCGCATGTGCTACTAATTGATGATCTTTCTGATTCTGGTCAGTCGTTCTCTTTCTTGACATCAAAGTTTCAATGCAACGGCATTCATCATAAAACTGCTGCTCTATATCTAAAGACCGGTTCAAAGTTTCGACCTGACTTTTACTCAGCTGAGGTACCTCAAGATCTTTGGTTAAACTTTCCTTGGGAGCATTCTCGAATGTAATCTCTTGAGGAGTAAAATTATGATCACTTTTCAATGGTAGACAGCACGTACCATATATTGCAACACATAAACCAGTCGCAGTCGTTATCATGGCCTTTGATATACCTGCTGATAGGGATTGAACATCTGTTCCCGTTAGTTGTAGTGCTTGAAATGTGTCTATCATTCCTAGTACAGTACCTGTTAATCCTAGCATCGGAATTACTCCTATCATAATATTAGTAAAGCCTTTAGAGTATTTTTTACTCATTAAGAATACTGTAATAAAGAAAGTGCTTGCTAATATAATCCAATTGGTTAAACCTCCTACATTCCAATAGTCGAAACAAAATTTTAAGTAATTCACACATTAATATATGTTTCAATTATTAAGATTTGAATGACATTTGTTTAAGAATAGGAAAATTTTACTTATTCCAAATATGTTTGTTTATACTTTCAAGATATTTAGGTAATGTAGCAGGATCCGGTTTTGAGTAACCTCTAGTTTGATAACCAAAATGTTCATTTTCTAATACCCATAATATATTTTTATTGATTTGAAGTTCTATTTCTTTAGGTACTTCAGAATAACACATTTCCGGTATTATGTGTTCGTCTTCTGGTTCAGCATGTTTTAACAAATCCCAAGTTGTTAAATCTTCTTGTTTTTTTGGCATCAAAATTCCATCTTTTAGTTCATAATTTTTTGCAGTTAGAAGAGAGTTAGGAACTTCTTGTTTTGTGTTTTTAAAAAGGTCTCCTGTATTAGTGCAATATAAATTATACATATTAGCTAAACATTCTAAAACTTTTTCCGGTTCTCTTTTTATATCTTCAAATTTTATTAAATGAAAATATGCTTCATCTTGAAGGTAGTTTAAAACTTTTATATTTTTTTGATTTCTTAAATCAAATATATTGTCATGATATTCATAATACGGGCTTTGTAATTTTTCACGATATAGATGAGGAGCTTTTCTGAAATTATCATCCTTTAAAAATGTAAAATAAATAGGCTTTGTAACAAAATCAGTCATTGAATGAATATCATCCATAAATATGTAATTATTAGGTTTATTTAATAATTGCCCCATCCACGTATATGGATCTCTTACAACAAAAAATAACAAAGTATCTTTTTTAGTAATTTTATTCGCTCTCTTATAAAATTCTTCGTTATAACAATAAAAATGTTTATGTCCTAAATCCCAATTATACTCTAAATAGCTAAAATTTTTACGAATTAACCATTCAAAATAAATAGTCCCGGAACCTCTTTCTCCTATGATAGCAAATTTAGTATAGTTTTTCATACCCTAATCTTTTTTCTAATTCCCAATTTACGTGTTTGTTAATTAAATTTGCTGTACTTATATTTTTTAATTGTTTAAAACTAAAATTAAATTTTCTTTCTTTTTCAATTTTATCTATTAATCTATTAAAATCAAAAGTTTCATCGTGTTTTAATCTTTTTTGAATTAATAAATTATGTTTATTTTTTTTAATTTCTATATTGTTAGGGCGGGCATTAAAATGTAAAAAATTAAGTCTACTAAATTTAGTTGTTGTATAAAAATCATTTCTTTTTTCAAAACCCTTTTCTTCTAATTTTTTTAATATTATATGTTCATGTAATACAAAATTCTCGTATCTAATAATTGAGTAATTTTTTAAAAATTTAGGAACTATATTTAAAATATAATTATTTTTAAAATTTCTCATTTCAAAAATATTTTTAAACTTTTTTCCATTATTTGAATTGAATTCAGAAAGATCTACACTTTTGTTATCATAACCGTTGTTCCATATATATTTTTGTTCCGACATTAAAATATCATTAAATTTTCTCATATTTTTATCTAATATAAAATCTTTTAGGTTATCGTTATCGTAGAAATAATTGTTTGGTGATAATAAACTACCTTTTAAACTTAAATACCAATCGTACGGGTTTCGTACTAAAAAAATAAAAAATGTAGTTTTATTTTCTTTATATAAAAATTTGGTATATTCTTTGTTGTACCCAAATAAATTTGAAATATTAAATTTTGAATTTTCTCCTTCTTTAAAACAAGACATTAAGCTATATTTTACAAAATTTATACCAGAACCTCTTTCCCCTAATATAGCAAACTTGTTAAATTTCACTATTGTATTTAAAATTATCTAAAAAATATCAATTGATTTACAGTTTAGTTAAGTTAAATTATTATATGGGTCTCTTCGATGAAATTAAAATTCCTATCTCTTATCTTAAACATGATTTAGATATTGAACAGATTAAAGTTTTAAAAGAAGCTGATAAGAAGTTCTTTCATGCTCATACTAAAGACTTAGATAACTCAATGAGCTTTTATGAGATTTACAGAAAGAAGCTGCATAAGTTAGATAGTAAAAAGTTATCATCAATTAATGATCCTATTAATTTTGAACCTATTGCTGAAACAATAGAGTTGTCTGAGTATGAGCAATTGGATTGTACCACTGATATCAAAGCTTACAATACTATACTAGATTTAGAAAATGTAGCTCATAAGTTTGTTTTTAATTTACATTTTAAGAAAGGTAGACTTACTTCTGTTGAGTTAGATTTATATGATGTTCAAGATGAAGATGAATGGGAAGCATTCGTTAGTGATCAGTTTCATGGTTTAGGCGAAACAAGAACAACTAAACAAAAAGTATTTAGAAAGCTAGCTGATGTATGTTATAAAGGGTATGCTTACTTTACTAATAAGTTGTTTAAGAGCTAAAGTGATTTTTAATCCAATCTATATCTGAATCTGGAATCAAATACATCTGAGTAAAATCACCTTCTATATTTTTAAATGCTACTGCAACATCTCCTTGTTGAGAAGGCTCTTTATCCATAACTGGGTTGCCTTTATCGTCAAAATATGCTTTCTTAGGCCCATCTGATTTTATTTTACCCACATTAGCTTTAGCAAAGTAAATAGTTAGGTCAGGTCCTTGTACAATAAGACCATTACCGTTTCTTTCTCCTTCTAATGCTCCTTTTTCTACTGCTGGTCCTAGTTGTGTGGGGCCCATATTAATTACCCCATGCACCTTATCAGAGTAAGCAAGAAGTTTGCGTAAGAATTCTTCTTCATTTCTTACGATGACTGATTCGTTAAAAAATTGTTTAAAGTCTTTCATATTCGTTTTTAAATGTCATTGGATAAAGATAGTAAGTAACTAATTTATCTCCTTCTTTAATGTGATAATTAAAATTATTACTTTTTGATAGAGTTTTTACTAACCTATTATATAGCCTTACTCTGGATGGTTTGCTTTTTTCTGCAGTAAATATTATACTTTTTAACTCACCTTTAAATTCGTTTAAAAATATTCTTACTGTATTAATAACAGTACTGAATACTTTAAATTCATTTCCTGATCCTGTTATATCATAGTTGCGTTCATCAGATGGAAAATCAGCTTCATGAGCATCTTCATATTCTTGAGAAAATTGAAAG